>Ga0180893_178_pt1 | contig 37592 bp, 38 predicted proteins | sample Deesub1362A_J573_FD_124286 | JGI IMG/M metagenome (GOLD analysis project Ga0180893, IMG submission 124286) | Nitrospirae bacterium JdFR-81 | reverse complement strand
CTTGTTTCCAGTGATGGATCTTGACAGGATGATAGATATCTTCCAGATTTTCTTCCCAAAAAGTCTTAATAAGGGTGGATACTATGTCTCAACCAATGACCAAATAGGTTCACTTTTCCACAATCTCTATCTCCTCTGGCGTAAGTTCGTAAAGTTTATATACCATCCTGTCTATCTCTCTTTCAAGGTCTTTTACTATTGTCTGTTTTTCTGAACTCTGGGGATAACCGCTGTCCTGAGTGATTGAGAGAATCTCCTCAACCAGGGCTTCTATCTTTTTAGCAATAGGTTTGTTTTGTGGGGTGATGGGTGGGATAGGGAGTTGTTCAAGAAAAACAGTAAAGGCTCGTATAGCTTCATTTCCAAGTTGAGAGGAAATCTGTTTATAGTAAAAGTCCATTAATGAGGAATTTAAAACTCCAAGTAAATATTTACTTCCTGAAGTTATAAAATAGCAGGTGTTATTGAGAAAATATCTGTTACTATCAAAAGCAAAGGTCAATCGCTCAGAAATGTCAGGGTAAATAATTTTTTCTTTCTCAAATTCACTATAGTAATCACAATCTCTCAACTCCCACCAGTAATCTCCCTGATCGTCTCGGTTTAACAAACCTTTGCCTTTACTCTTCTTATTAGCAAAAGAAATCAAGTGTTCATAGATTGAGGGTAAAGTGGATTTAAAAAAATCTTCTGGTTTTTTACCATTTCTATGCCTATCCGTCCAGCCTGACTCAATCTTTATCAGCCAGAGGTCAGCCCATCTGTAATAATATCTTCCTATGTCTCTTCCTCTGAGAATTGGTCTGATTAACTGCTCTGTGAGTCTCCGTTCCTTCTCACTTTTGCAATTTCTCAGTATTTCTTCCCTTTTTTGCGTATCTATGATAAAGGCTCTGTTAAAGCCCGTCTTAATTCCAAAATATATCTTTACATCCCACTCCTTCAACGGCCTGCCAGTGCGCTCTATCTTCTCTTTGAGTCTTAAGACCCTTTCGTCAGCAAGTGTCCAGGCACTGATAGATAGTTTCTGCTGGGGTATTGAGGAGATGTTCTCTTTTATTTGTGTTATAGGGTCGTCTGTGTTGTTCCTTATGTTAACAAAACCCACCCTGTGGATTTTTTGTGGTTTTGTCTTCTGAAAAAGGATAATATTCGTGTCCACTGTCTGTTCAAAAACAGAGTAACCACCAAAGTCTATAATAGTAATAACCCTTGTATTTTTCTTAAGGAATTCCCTAAGTGTCTCACCATACTTTGCCCTCATCCACTTGTTGCTTGAGATAAAGCAGAGGATGCCTCCCTCTTTCAGCAACCTGTAACCCTGTTCGTAAAAGTATGTGTAGAGGTCGGCGGTGGAGGTGAATGTCTTGTAACCTGATGCCCTGAGCATTGGTTTGAGGGATTTTATCTTCTCCTGCCTCACATACGGCGGATTTCCTATTACGATGTCAAAACCTTCTCTCACCCCAAACATCCACTCAGGATCGAACCAGTTGGCATGGTGTTCGGTGTCATAAGGATCCCACTCAATGATTTTCTGAAAACTTTCAAGCAATCTTTCATACGATGAAACTTCTGCTCTTATTTTGTCTATCTTGTTCTGGATTCCCTGTCTTTTCAATTCATTGAGGTCAACCATGACGGTTATTGTTTCAAAAAGGGCTTTTTCCTGTCTTGTAACTATTTCTCTTTCTTTGGGAACAGCCTCTAATTCTTCTTTCAGGGGAATTATTTTTCTATTAATCTTTTCAATGTAATCCTTAATAATTTCTTGCATAGTTTCACGGAGTTCTTTGTCTTGTTCCTTTATCTCTTTTTTCTTTTCATTGTCCCATGTAGAAAAGTATTCTTGCCTGAGACTAAATAAAGAGTCTCTAAACTGGTTTATTCTTTCCAGTTTCCGAGGCAACATACTTATCATGTTATTTAGCCCAATCAATGTATTCCCGGCAACGAACTTTGTCTCAAGATTCGGAAGAGGTTCTATGCCAAAGTTTTTCTTGGTTCTATCCACTGTTACATCAACCAGAAGAGAAATGAAAAATCTCAATTTTGCAATCTGTATGGCAATGGGCTGGATGTCCACTCCATAAAGACAATTCTGAATAAGGTATAGCTTTCTTCCATAATCAAGTTCATTTAAGGCAAAACTTTCCTCGATCTTCTGTATTAACTCATGCCTGAGAGAGGGGTCTTTCACATTCTGCTCAACTGCCTTTATCTGTTCTTCCTTCCATTTCAGATTATGGGGATCGAGTTTGTGCAGAATATGAACAAGTCTGTGTAAGATTCCCATGGGGAATGCACCAGAGCCAACAGCAGGGTCAATTATCTTGAGCTGATGTATGGCAGTGATAAGTTTATCAGTCTCTTTATCATTGAATGGATTCTCATCACTTTCATAGGAAAAAAGGATATCCAGTCTTTTCCTGTCAATCCCCGGGACAGTTGTTACAAAATATTCCTTCAGGGACTCTTCAACCATGTAGTCAACCACTTCTCTGGGAGTGTAGTAACTGCCGGTTGCCTTTCTTGCTGTGGTAGCGGTCTCAGGGTTATAACTGGCAAGGAGATTCTCAAAGACCTTACCAAGGAGTTCAGGGTCAAGGGCAACCTCTTCATCTACAGGGGTGTTCTCGTCAATGGTGAAGTTGTAGGATTTGAGGATATTTATAAGTCCTCTAACTCCGGCCTTTCTATATTTTGCTTCACCATAGTCCTTACTCAGGTCAACGGTTGTCTCATCTGAAAAGAACAAAAAGTTTGGCACAACTGGTTGATACTTTTTAGACCTTTCAGTGAATCCATCTATATAGATATCTTTCCTGCCATCATCAAGACATTCAAAGAGACCACCATTTAAGAAGGGGATTTTACCAAAGTACTCTTTCAGTCTGTCCGGTTCTTTGAACATGCTCTGGTAGCGATAGACATACTGGTTTGTGAAATCAGGGTTATAGCCTCTGGAGTATCTCTCTGGTCGTCTGAATCCTCGTTCTTTTTGTGGGGTGTTCAGAGTTGCAAAAAACAGGTTCTGAAGAATTGCCTTATAATAGGTGCTCTCGTTATTAGAGAGGTCTTTAAGAATTTCACGCAGTGCCTTATCTCTGTCAAAGAGATAATCAGGCACTATGCCCTTCTGCTTCATAAACCATATGAAGATAATTCGGGTGATAAGCCTGATGACGGCAATGTTTCTGCCGTTTGGTTCCGCCTCTGCCTGAGGCGGGAATCTGACATGCTTAAGGGCCCAGAAATACCAGTTTGCAATTTCCTGATAAAATTCCTTTGTTACTTTTTCAACGGAGAAAGCCTCTTTAATCTTCTCTATGGATGAAAAATCACCCTCGCCTATCTGCTGAAGAAAGGTCTTGTTTGTGAGATCAGGGCTTACAAAGTAGGTGTAGCGCTTGAAGTGGCTGAACTGGCGTTTGGGACCGCTGTATATTGCTGTAATCAGGGAGAATCTGAAATTACTATTTTGATCATAAAAAATAAATATCCCTGCATCGGTGAAGGTGTCTTTCAGGATCCTCTTGCCCTTTTCATACTGTGCCTTTTTGCCAGAGCGTTCTTTAATGTCCTTATTTGTCCTGAAAGAGTATATAACCAGTCTCTCTGTTTCATTAAATGGAATCTTGCCAAGGAAAAGGGCATTGGTAAAGTGGTCGTCGTTGTACTCAGGGGCTGGCTCGGAATAGGGGCGGAAGGAGCGGCTCTTCAGTCTGAAGAAGTGGATGAATTTTTCAGGTGAGAAGTTGTGGATTATATCCTGTAGTGTCTCCTTTGCCATGCCTGCTAAACATCAAGCCCAAATTTCTGAGGATTTTTAATGACTTCTTTATAATAAAAACAGAACAGGGAAAGATCATCTATATGCTGTTTGATTACCTGATATAGTTCTTCTACAGAGACCTCCCAGTAAAGATGGACAAGCCTGTTTCTGTAACTGGCAAGTTTTTTGTTTTTCTCGGCAAAATCCACTGGTACTATCCCATGTTCACCAAGACTCAGGATAATCTGTCTATAATCCTTTGTCTTTACGGGCAGGCGCGACAGAATATGGCTTCCTATGGTAAGAACTCCCTCAAGTGCCCTTCTTAAATAGTGTTCTGCCAGGCCATAGTTTCTTTTATCTTTCTTGAAATCATCAAGGCTACAGGATGTAATGGCTTTAAGTTCTTCTACGCTACTCTCTATATCCGCAAGAATATTTCTGATCTTCTGGAGGTTAATAGGTTTTCTGTCAGTCATCCTTCAAGCACTGCCTCATCAAATATATTCTCAAAAAACCTGAAGTCTAAATACAACTTAATTATCCGCTCTTTATAATCATAATAAAATTCTTCTGAGGTATAAAATATAGGAACTCCCTCTGTTACAGCGTTAAATTGAAGGCTCAGGGGTGTTTCGTGTAGATATACAATATCAATATTCTCGCTTATCTTCTCAGAAAGTTCTTCATGAAGAAGACCATAAACTTCTACAGGATCAGTCTTAAGTGGGTTCTGGTCTTCAAATACCACCCCCACATCTATATCACTGCCAGGGTGAGCGGTGCCTTCCACATATGAGCCAAAAACAATCAATGCCCCTACACCTGAACGGCGGAGCTTTTCGTGGTTTAATGTTATCCTGCTGAAATCAATCTTCATATCTCTTTGAGGCCGAGTCTCTCTTTTATATAATCACTGCGTCTTTCTAAAGTTTCCCTTATTCCTTTAAGAGTCTTCATATCTTCATTTTCTCAACCAACACAATAGATTTGAAAACTTTTTATAGATTATATCACAACTTGATAAACTCACTTTCTGTTCTCTATGGCAATAATTATCTCTTTTGCAATCTCCTTCATTCTCCCTCTTTCCCTCTCCAGATAGTCTTCCCCAAGCTGTCTCCTGAGGGTATTTATTTCGCCGACCAATCTGTCCTGATCCTGTATATTAAGATTGGCAAGCCTCCGGAGGGTATAGTTGGATAGGGTTCCGTAGTCAAGGATGTCCTCAAGGAGGATCCTGATAAATGGTTTATAAGGGGTGAGTGCATCCATATCACTTATCTTCAGTATTGTCTTCAGATTGTTGACAGCCTTCTGCTCTATGCTGTGCTCAACCCTGTGAGAGGTGTGCCTCTCTCTGAAGTTTTTTACAGCCTCATATTCGTCCCAGAATCTGTTGCTGAGAGGGAGTGCCTCTGTTTCGGCGTCTGCCCTGATCCTTTCATACACATCTTCAAGTGACACTGTGTCTATATCGTTCTCGGAATAGTCTTTATGATGGACAAACAGCCTGCCCTTCTTGATAACCACAAAGAGTTCATCCCTGCCAGATGGTTTTGCAACCTTGACCCGTGGTGGGAAATTCTCAAGGGATTCTATCAATGAGGGATGGGATGCCTTTATCTCTTCGAACTCCTTCAGCACCCTTGTATAAAAGCTCTCTGACTCCAGGTAGTCCGGATTCTGCTGAATCCTCTGGTATAAACCTGATGGAGTCGGCTCTTCATCTATGTCAAAGATCTTTGAGTCCTCTCCCAGGGCATTGTGTATGAGAAACATCTTGTTTGAGGCTATCTCACGAGACCTCACAAGATCGGCACCCTTCTCTGTGGGGAAGAAGTTTACTATATAGAGGCTATCAAATACCTTCTTGCTGATACGGTTGATCCTTCCCACCCTCTGGATGACACGCACGGGGTTCCAGGGGATGTCATAGTTAACCACTACTCCTGCACGATTAAGGTTGAATCCTTCGGATATCTTGTCGGTGGTAAGAAGGATATCATAATCGTCCCGTTGCCTTTCTTCAGGATGGGAGGCATCGAAGTTTGCGTAGATATCATCGGTCTTTCTCTTTGTGAGGTCTCCCCTTACAACAAGGACCCTGTTGTTGAACGCCTTCTGTAGTATTGGTTCAAGATACTCTACCGTGTCTATATATTCAGAAAAGATAACGGCCTTTCTCTTTGGTTCGTTATCTTTCGATTTATTGAGGATATCTGTTTTGAGATTTTTAATCAGGGATTCAACCTTTGGATCATCATCAACAAGATTCAATCCTTCCAGTTCCTTAAGGATGTCTTCAAAGAGCTCTAAATCAGAGTTTATGTCCTCTATGAATTCCTTCTGTCTTTTAAACTTTTTTATTTCATAGATCTTGTGATTCTTGGGATACTCGTTCTTTCTGATTTTTTCAGCATATCCAGCAAGCTCTTGTTCTATTACCTCGGGGTCTTTGTCGTATATCTTCTCCAGGAGGTCCCTATCAAGGATGTATCTGCCGGTCTTCTCTATGAAGGTGAGGACATCCTGTGTAATCTTCCTGAAGTTCTTGAGGCTCTGTCTGAATGCACCAAAGGAGCTCTCGAACCGCTTTACAAGGAGTCTCCTCATGAAGTCGTAGAGGTTAAACTGTGAGATATACTGAAACTGCTCATCCTCTCCAAGGTCATCCACCCTGCCCACCTCATAGGCAAATGGCATGTATATGGCTCCTTTAAATCTGCCCCCCTCTTCTGGCATGGCAAAGTACTCGTTTATTATCCTGTCATAGAACCCTGACTGCTCCTCGGTGAGCTCATAGAACCATTCCATGGGGTCTTCCACCTTTGAGAGTTCCCTTACTTCATCCTTATAAAGGGGGTTCTTCTGGAGATCGAGCCTGTTGCGCCTGATGGTAACAGGCTCGATCACGTGCTTTATCTGTCCTGCAAGGTAGTGGGCACGGGCCTTTACCTTTCTGAGGTCTATTGTCCCTTCACCAAAGAGTGCATTATAGTAGGCAAGCGCCCTCTGTCGCTTCTTCGGATCTGACGAGTTTGCATATCTCCTTATATAAGAAAGCCTGTCAAAGGTGCCCCTGAACTCAACGAACTTTGCCTCAAGGTTATCGGTAAGGGTTATGGTTGATTTCTTGGGGGTAATGAATAGCTTCAAAAGAGAAAATATATCGGCCGGTCTGTTGTTAAAGGGTGTGGCCGTGAGGAGCATAACGTTTCTGCCCCTGCAGATGTTTTTGAGGAGCTCATAATCCCTGGTGTCCTGATTTCTGAACCTGTGGGCCTCATCAACAATGACCACCTCGATATCCCTTGCTCTTGAGACATAGTCTGCAACCTTCTCAAGGTCACCAAGTGAGAATGCCTCCCAGCCAAATTTCGAGAGATAGAACTCTTCAAGATACTTCTTCCAGCCCTCTGAGGCTGTCTTATCGCCGATAAGCCCAGGGGGTGCAATGACGATCCCCCTCTTTTTAAGCTCAAAGGCCACTGCACAGGCAATGACCGTCTTTCCGAGCCCGACCACATCGGCAATGATAACACCACCACACTGCTCTATTATGGAGCGTGCCTGTCTTATGGCATCAAGCTGATAGTTATAGACCCTGTAGTTGTTTTCCAACAGAACCTGTTCCACTCTCTGACTGAGTTCCATACCGGCAAAGGTATCAAGATAGGTCTTAAGGACAAGACAGTATGCTTCAAAGGGGGTGATCTCCTTTATGAGGGTCTCTCTCTCAATAAGCTCTATGAGCCTTTTTCTGGTCTCATCAACCTCTGTAATATAAACAGCCTCTTTCCACAGAGAGTCAAAATACTCCTCGGCCTCTTCAAGGCCATAGTCGCTGATCTCAACATTGAACTCCTGCTGTTTTGTCAGGCCTGCATGGGTGAGATTGCTGCTGCCTGTAATGAAGAGCGCATTCCTGCCGACCTGGGTCTGTTCTAATTTGAATATGTAGAGTTTTGCATGGTTTGGCTCATAGGTCTTTCTGATAATCAGTCTGCCGTCTCTAATAAGCTGGAGAAAGAACCTGACCTGTTCATAGAACTCCCTGTTGTCGAAGTGTTCGGTATTGATCGAATTTCTTATTGACCTGAAAAAGTTATAGACCCTCTCGTCGTCTGATAGATAATGCCGATCCCCTCCGTACTCTATGAGCCCATGCATGGTTCTGTCCACATTCAGGCCAACGAGTACCTTCAGTGTAACAGCAGGATTCTCTCTGAGGGCGTTATACAGCTCCCTGATGCCGGAGAAGTAAAAGAATCCAACCAGAAACTTCAGCTCCCTGCTCTTTAAAAGGAGTTCCTGAAGCCTCTTTTTAAGACTCCTGGTGTGGCTATTTGTGATGAAGTTTGACATGGATAAAAGTAACACAGTCCTTACAAGAGGATCAAGGGAAGAGATCCCCAGGGCTTCAGGGAAGACCACAGATTATCCTCCTTGACAATTGGATAAAAATATAATAATATTTGAATATATGAATGAATTAAAGGGTAAGGTCGAGATACTCAGGATAGTTGCCCATCCTGTAAGGGTCGCCATCCTTGATGAGCTTTCAAAGGGGGTCAAGTGTGTCAGTGATCTTGAGGACTTCCTTGAGATAAGTCAGCCAAACATCTCCCAGCATCTTGGACTCCTGAGGAGGGCCGGTATTATAGACTACTTCATTGATGGACGGCTCAGGTGCTACTTTCTCAAAAACCCCTTTGTCCTTGACCTCCTTGAGATACTCAGGAAGGAGTATGACAGAGAACTACCAGGGCCTGAATGCTGCCCTGTAACAAAGAAGGGCACATACCCTGGAGAAAGGAGGAGATGATGAGTAAAAGACTGACCCTCTTCCTCAACACCTCGCCCTACTCTTTTGAGAACACCTATACCGCCATGAGGATTGCCGAGGCTGCACTCAGGAAGGGCCTTGAGACCCACCTCGTTGCTTCGGCCGATGGCGTGTATAACTTCCTCAAGGGCCAGAAGGGAAAGGGCCTGCCTCATGCTGCTGATGGATTCACCTCCCTCATGGAGAAGGGCCTGAAGGTTGACCTCTGAGGGGGCTGTGTGAACTTCCGTTGTATAACGGAAGACAGTTATATTGACGGGCCACAGAAAGGCACACTGAAAGGGCTCTTCGCACTCATGAAGCAGTCTGACATCTTCATCAATTTAGGGATGTAAGGGGACTGGCTCATGAGTAATGACCTTTATAACAGGAGGGTGTTATGGATAATCTCCTTGTCATATTGAGAAGACCACCTTATGGAGTAATCAACGCCGCAGAGGCGGTAAGACACGCCGGTGGGGCCTCTGGCTCTGATTATAGGGCAACGCTCTATCTGATCGACAGCGGGGTATTCACCGCAAAGAAGGGGCAGGACGCGGGTGATACGGGTTTTACAGGACTTGCCGAGAGCCTTGAACTCCTGTCCGAGGAGATGGAGATCTATGCACACAGACAGTCACTTGAAGAATACAATCTCACCGAGGACGACCTTGTTGAAGGCGTCAGGATAGATGACGGAGAGAGGCTCAGACAGGCAGTAAAGGAGGCCCAGGCGGTAATGATATTTTAAGGGAGGTGGTAGTATGTTATTCCTCATATCAAGTGCACCTGATACAAAGGAATTCAGGACATCATACAGGCTCGCCATGGATATGGGGGCGGATGTGTGTCTCCTGCAGGATGCGGTGTATGCCTCAAGGGATCTCAAGAATGAGAACATCTATGTAATGGTTGATGACATGAAACTGCGGGGGATCAGCGAATCAGAGATCAGGGGAAGACCCGTTGACTATGACCAGCTTATAGACCTCATGGTCGGGGCTGACAAGGTAATAGGCATATTTTAAGGGGGGCATGATGACAAGGATCGTTATCATAGGTGGCTCCTTTGGGGGTCTGACATCTGCCTTTGAACTGAAGAGGCTCCTGGGTAACAAGGCAGATATCACCCTCATATGTAATCAGGATAAGTTTGTCTTTATCCCATCGCTTCCATGGTTGTCAATGGGATGGAGGAGGCCCGAGGATATCACCCTTCCGCTTGAAAAGATACTCAGGCCAAAGGATATAAGATTCATCCATGAAGAGGCAAAGGGCGTGGATGCTGGTTCATCAAAGGTTATAACAGCATCACAGCAGATACCCTATGACTACCTTGTGGTGGCAACAGGCCCCTCGCTGGTATTCTCGGCTGTCCCTGGACTCGGCCCGATAAACGGGTACACTGAATGCATATTCGAGCTTGACCTTGCATTAAGGGCGAGGGATGCGTGGTTGAGGTTCCTCAAGGAGCCAGGGCCCGTGGTGGTTGGTGCGGTCCAGGGTGTGAGTTGCTTTGGCCCTGCGTATGAGTATGTGTTTGAGATTGATACTGAATTGAGAAGACACGGCATCCGTCACAAGGTCCAGATAACATTCGTTACATCAGAGCCATATATAGGGCATTTTGGAATCGGTGGGCTCAGGACATCAAGGAGGATGATGGAGGACGAGTTTGCAGACAGGGAGATAAAGGTTATGGCCAACCAGGCGGTTGAGGAATTCGCACCTGATGAGGTGAGGCTGAAGGATGGAACCAGACTGCCGTTCAAACTCGCCATGTTTGCACCTCCCATGAGCGGGGTCAAGGCCGTCTCGGACATCAGCAATCCCAAGGGCTTTATCCCTGTTGACCAGCACTACAGACACAAGGAATATAAGAACATCTTCTCAGTGGGGGTTGCCATAGCCATGGCACCACCTGAGCCCACACCCATCCCCACGGGTGTCCCGAAGACGGGGTATATGACGGAGAGGATGGCAAAGGATGCGGCCAGGGTCATAGCCTCTGAGATAAACGGCAGACCCATCCCTGAGACCGAGCCTGTAGGTGCGATATGTATAATGGACATGGGTGATACAGCGGCGCTGATGGAGGCCTTCCCAGTCATACCACCACGCAAAAAGGCAGAGATAAAGGCAGGCAAAAGATACAAGTGGGCAAAGCAGTTGTTTGAGAAATATTACCTCTGGAAGATAAGCAGGGGCATGACCAACCTGCCATAAAGCAGGGGTTTGAATATAGAAGGGCCTCGTCCTGGGCACTGTCAGGGATGAGGGCATCTCTCAGATGGATACTTTTATCCATACAGCCATTGATTATAACCCCCCTATCTTTTTATAATCTTTAGACACATCTTTTTTCATAACCACCATGGATATGGACATCGCGACAGGTGAAAAGAAGAAGATCAGGGATGTAAGGATACTTGAGGAGATCGCAAGGAGGGTGAGGGTAAAGATCCTCAAGATGCTTACAAAGGCAGGCTCTGGCCATACAGGTGGCTCCCTGTCTGCCACGGACGTGGCGGTGGCCATATACTTCTCAAAGATGGATTATAAGCCAGAGGACCCCTCCTGGGAGGGAAGGGACAGGTTCATACTCTCAAAGGGACACGCTGCCCCCCTGCTGTATGCGATAATGGCCGAGGCAGGATACTTCCCGCCTGATGTGCTTGATAATCTCAGGCAGATCGAATCACCACTCCAGGGTCACCCATGTTGTAAGAGCCTTCCAGGGGTTGAGGTCTCAACAGGCTCTCTCGGTCAGGGCCTCTCGGTGGCAAATGGTATGGCGCTTGGGCTGAGGCTCGATAAGAACCCTGCAAGGGTCTATTGCATCCTTGGAGATGGAGAGATACAGGAGGGTCAGGTCTGGGAGGCGGCAATGACGGCGTCACACTATAGGCTGGACAACCTCTGTGCGGTTGTGGACAACAATGGCCTCCAGATAGACGGGCGTGTAAAGGATGTGATGAATATAGAGCCTGTAATGGATAAATGGCTATCCTTTGGATGGCATGTGATAGGGATAGACGGACACAATATGCAGGAGATACTGGATGCCCTTGATGAGGCGGAGAGGACAAAGGGCAAACCAACGGTTATAATCGCCCGTACCACAAAGGGTAAGGGAGTGTCTATATTCGAAGACAGGGTCGAATACCATGGGGTCTCACCAAAACCAGAGGAACTGGAGAGGGCGTTAAAGGAGCTTGGTGATGAATAAGGCGACAAGGCAGGCGTATGGTGAGGTGCTCGTTGAGCTTGGCAGGGAGAGGCCTGAGATAGTGGTGCTTGATGCAGACCTCTCTGCATCCACAAAGACAAACATGTTTGCAAAAGAGTTTCCTGACAGGTTTTTCAATATGGGTGTGGCTGAACAGGACATGATAGGCACCGCGGCAGGCCTCGCACTTACAGGCAAGATACCGTTCGCCTCAACCTTTGCTGTATTCGCAACAGGAAGGGCCTGGGATCAGATAAGACAGACCGTCTGCTATTCACACACAAATGTAAAGATCGTGGCCTCTCATGGAGGCATAACCGTGGGGCCTGATGGTGCATCACACCAGGCACTCGAGGATATTGCATTAATGAGGGCACTGCCCAATATGACCGTGATAGTGCCTGCTGATGCAATTGAGACAAAGGCCGTAATAAGGACGATCGTGGACCACAAGGGGCCGGTGTATGTGAGGCTTGGCAGGGCAAAGGTGCCCACCGTCATGCCCGATGACTATAAATTCAGTATAGGCAGGGCATTTGTCTTCCACATGGGTAGTGATGTAAACATCATCGCTACGGGCATCATGGTGGAGATCGCCAAAAGGGCCATCGAGATACTCTCAGCAGATGGCCTTGATGTCGGTCTCATCAATATGTCTACCATAAAACCCCTTGATGAAGAGGTCCTGCTGACTGCTGCAAGGAGTGCAAAGGCGATAGTTACTGCAGAGGAGCACTCGGTAATAGGTGGTCTTGGCAGTGCGGTGTGTGAATTCCTCTCAGAGAGACACCCCGTGCCTATCAGACGGATGGGCATACAGGACTCCTTTGGATGCTCAGGCCCTGCTGAGGAACTGCTCAGGTTCCACGGCCTCACGGTGGAGAGCATGGTCGAGACTGTAAAAGGGATGATCAAATCATGATACAGCTCTCAAATGTCACGAAATCCTACGATGACCAGGTCGTCCTCAGGGATATATCATTTACTATCGAGAAGGGAGAGCTCGCATTCATAACAGGCCCCAGTGGTGCCGGAAAGACGACCCTCCTGAGGCTTATCTACAGGGCTGAAAGGCCTGACAAGGGCCATATATTTGTGGCAGGCTGGGACGTGGAGAAGTTGAAGCAGAGGACCATCCCGTTCCTGAGGCGTAACCTTGGGATAGTCTTCCAGGACTTCAGGCTCCTGCCCAATAAGACGGTATTTGACAACATAGCCCTTGCCCTGAGGATCCATGGTATGCATCCACAGGAGATCAGGGAGCATGTTATGGAGGTGCTTGATGATGTTGGCCTGAGGGACAAGGCACACAATTACCCCCCTCACCTCTCAGGAGGAGAACAGCAGAGGATCGTGCTTGCAAGGGCAATAGTGTCAAAGCCTTCGGTCCTGCTGGCTGATGAGCCCACAGGAAACCTTGACCCTGAGAATACCCGCACGGTCATGAAACTCTTTAAAGAGATAAATGCACGCGGGACGACCGTCCTTATAGCAACCCACCACAGGGATCTGTTCCTTGGCACCGGCAGAAGGGTGATACACCTGAAGGATACGAGGATCGAGAAGGAGGATACTGGTTGAGGACCTTCATATACTCCCTCCAGACCGCTTTCAAGAACCTCTGGCAGGAGAAATGGATAAATCTACTCACCCTCCTCTCCATCAGTGTAAGCCTGCTCCTTCTGAGCGCATATCTCATCGTCACCCTCAATATAGACTCCATCCTGAAGAAGTGGTCAAGGGGATTCGGGATCGTCGTCTATCTGAACGAAGACCTGAGCGATGCAGAGATTGAGACCCTGAGGGGGATATTGCAGGATGACCCTGATATCCTGAAGATCAGGTATGTGTCAAAGGAGGAGGCCTTGAAGGAGCTTGAAGAGACGCTTGGACAAGACGCCCCTATACTTGCGCAGTTGAATGAGAACCCATTACCTGCCTCCTTTGAGCTGAGGCTCAAGGAGGACATCCCGGACCCATCCTTTGTAGAGAAGAAGGCCTCTGAGATAAGGCAGATACCTGGTGTAGAGGATGTAGAGTATGGTGAAAAATGGCTCTCTTCACTGAACACGATATCCCAGGGGATGAAGGTCATAGCCATATTTCTTGGGAGTGCGATATTTGTTGCGATAATATTCATAACATACAGCACGATAAAGATACTCTTCTACAGGCGTATCGATGAGGTGGAGACCCTGAAGCTCCTTGGGGCAACCAGGACATTTATAAGGCTACCCTATCTGATCGAGGGTCTCTTCATAGGCCTCTCGGGTGGTATTGTAAGCTCGTTGATCCTTTTTGGCATAGAGTATTTCTTCACCGTTAAACTCATCGAATTCATACCATCAATCAGGGGCATTATAATGGACATACCCCTGAGGGCGTATACGCTGATCCCTGCAACAGGCGCTGTGATGAGCTTTATCGGAAGCATCTTTGCCACAGGAAGGATCAGATACTGAATGCAGGCGACCATGCACAGGGCAGGCATTGTTGTCATCATAGTCTGCATACTCAACCTCCTGATCCTCAACCCATCCATGCCATCTCATGCCACAAATCCAAAAAAGGAGCTGTCAAGGGTAAAAAGGAAGTTAGAGGAAGAGAAGAGGAAGATCAAGGAGGCGATAAAGAAGGAAAGGTCCATACTCTCGGAACTGGAAGACATGGAGAGGGTCATCAAGGAGAAGGAGAAGGAGTTAAAACGGCTCAACAGGGAGCTCTCAAGGACCAGGAACAGGGTCAGGGCGCTCGACAGGGAGATAGCCAGCCTCAAGGACAGACTGACAAAGAGGGATGAGTATCTCAAAGAACGCCTCAAGGCGCTCTATAAACAACAGATCAGGGGGGACATAGCCATCATACTCATCTCGGCAAGGGACTACCAGGACCTCCTCAAGAGGAGCAGATACATAAGCCTCATCGCCTATCATGACAGCAGATTGATCGACAAATACAGTGAAGAGATAAAGAGGCTCGACCTCAAAAAGAGGGAGATGGAGAGGCTCAAGAAGGAGCTCCATTCAAACAGAGAGGCGATAAGGGGGAAGCTCAGGGAACTTAAACAGGAGAGGAGGAAAAAGGACAATCTCCTTGCATTGATCAGGAGCAAGAAGTCCCATTATAAGAGGATGATCAGGGAACTGGAAGAGTCATCAAACAGGCTGAAAGAGATGATAAAACAGATGGAGAAGAGGAGGCGCGAGCTCAAGGAGGCGGGTAAGACCTTCAAGGCACTAAAGGGCCGCCTCCCATGGCCTGTCAATGGTAAGGTGGTTGTGCCATTCGGGAAATACAGGGATCCAAAATTCAACATCCTCGTGTTCAAGAATGGGATAGAGATAGAGGCAAAGAGGGGAGAATATGTAAGGGCCATACATGATGGTAAGGTCGTTTATGCAGACTGGTTTAAGGGGTATGGCCAGCTTATCATAATAAGCCACGGGGGCGGTTATCACAGCCTCTATGGCAATCTATCAGAGATTTTTTATAAGACAGGTGATATAATTAAAAGGGGAACCCCTGTTGGTAGGGTTGGGCAGTCAGGACTGTCTGATACACCAACCCTCTACTTTGAGATCAGATACAAGGGTAAGCCCATTGATCCCACAAGATGGCTCAAGAAGAGGGTGCCAGAAAAGAAGGCTTGAGGAGGATATATGTTTAGATATAAGAACATTATACTCTGGACACTGATACTGGTCTTTGCCTTTACGGCCTTCATGCTTACCAGGTGGAGCCTGCTTGGAAGTGTCGGTGCTGCAGAAGGGGAGCACTACAAGAGGCTGAAGGTCTTTGCCGAGGCAATCACCCTTTTAAAAGAGAATTATGTGAAGGAGGTGGATGACAAGGATCTGATATACGGCGCCATAAAGGGGATGTTGAGCTCTCTTGACCCCCACTCCTCCTTCCTGACACCTGATGCATACAAGGAGATGCAGGTCGATACCAAGGGCGAGTTCGGAGGGCTCGGCATTCAGATCAGTATAAAGGATAACATCCTGACCGTTATCGCCCCGATTGAGGATACCCCAGCATTCAGGGCAGGCGTTAAGGCAGGAGACCGCATTATAAAGATAGACGGGAAGTCAACAAAGGGGATGAGCCTTTACGATGCGGTCAAGAGACTGAGGGGACCGAAAGGGACATCTGTGACCATCACCATTATAAGAGAGGGGCTTAAGGAGCCCAGGGATATAAAGATCGTCAGGGACATAATAAGGATAAAGAGTGTGAAGAGCAGGGTGATCGATGATGGGATCGGATACATAAAACTCCTCCAGTTTCAGCAAAAGACGCCTGCTGAGCTTGAGGACGCACTATTAAAACTGACTAAGGAGGGAATAAATTCCCTGATCCTTGACCTCAGGAACAATCCAGGCGGGTTACTGAACAGCTCTGTTGAGGTGGCAAGTTACTTCCTGCCTCCCAAGAAGCTTGTGGTTTATATAAAGGGCAGAAAGGATGAGAAGAACGAATTCTACACAACAGGCAGCGAACACTACCTTGACTATCCCATGGTTGTCCTTGTGAATGAGGGCAGTGCCAGCGCCTCGGAGATCGTTGCAGGGGCACTGCAGGACTGGGACAGGGCATTGATCATGGGCACAAAGACATTCGGCAAGGGTTCTGTTCAGACCGTCATCCCACTGAGTGATGGCTCGGCCATAAGGCTCACAACAGCCCTCTACTACACACCAAAAGGAAGATCCATCCAGGCAACGGGTATAGTGCCAGACATAATAGTGGAGCTCAAGAGAAAGGAGGGGGCAAAGGGACACCCTGTGTTCAGGGAGAAGGATCTTGAGAATCACATCGAGAACGAGACAGACAAGAAGGAGAGCACCAAGGAATCGGTGGAGATGGCCGTTGAGGTCAGTGAGGAGGAGGATGCACAGCTCCAGAGGGCGATCGATATCCTGAAGAGCTGGAGGGTCTTTAAAAATCTGAAGAAGGCATCATAAAATAATATATAATATATTATTATGAGACCGGGATGTAGCGCAGTCTGGCTCAGCGCGCTTCGTTCGGGACGAAGAGGTCGGCGGTTCAAATCCGCCCATCCCGACCACGCCCCCTTAGCTCAGTTGGATAGAGCACAGGTTTCCTAAACCTGGTGTCGCACGTTCGAGTCGTGCAGGGGGCGCCATTTTTTCAATAACTTAAACGAAAGACCTTCCCTGACTAATTGCCATCTCTACCACTGCCCTTCAATTTGAGCTGATTATACAGCTTCAATTCCCTTATCAGAGTATCCTGCGAGATGACGCCGAGTTTCACCAGCGCCTCTCCGAAGAAGAGGTAATTGTCCTGCTGCTCCTTCAACAGCTCCTCAACCTGTCCCCTTGTGAGATAGCCCTCTTTGATCGCTATCTCACCGAACTTCTCCATGGTCTCCTCCTGTATTATGAGGACCCTGTCTATCTGCTCCTGCGTGATCCAGCCCCTTGCCATGGCAAGCTCTCCCAGCCTGCGGTTGTTCCTTATCTGCATTAATCGTGCATTGATGATGTCCTCTGTTGTAACAAGGCCCTTCCTGCGGAGGTATTGCCCGAAGAGCAGGTTCTTTACAGCTATGTCAGGATATTCATAGGACATCTCTCTTCCTGTTTTTGAGATATATGAATTCAGGGTCAAACCCCACGCTCAACCGATAAAAGAATGAGTAACTGCTGAATCTCGAGATGTTGTAGAGCTTATCCAGTATGAGATGCTGCGAAAAGCCGATAAATACCCCTGTAACAAGTATGTCCCACCCCGTAAGCCATGAGAGGATAAAGAGGATTATCAGCCACTCCCAGCCATGGAATATGAGTGTAAGACGGGTGTATCTCTCCTCCATGAAGAATCTGAAGAAGTCTTTTATATTGAATCTCGTCCCATGGTGGAGCACATAATCAATAACATGATCAAGATCCATCAGGATACCCGAAAGGAAGGAGACGGTGGCAAGGCCCCATGAGCCTGATAAATAATATACACCTGCTGATATGACTGTAGACATGGCTGCATGATGTTTCAGTTGCATGATCCCCTATATATCAAAAGCCCCTTTTATCAGATCGACCCTTGGCCTGCCATCTTCATAACATATACTGACCACGTCAAACCTGCATGGTGGAATCTCTTTAAATCTTCTGAGAAACAGGGCTGCAACATTTGAGATCCTCTGCCTCTTCCTGAGGCCTATTGATTCAAACGGTAGACCGTATCTCATGCTCTCTCTCGTCTTCACCTCAACAAACACCATGGTCTCTCCATCCCTTGCTATGATGTCTATCTCTCCTATCGGTGTCCTGTAATTCCTCTGGATAATCCTGTAGCCATTCTTCTTGAGAAACTTTATCGCAAGCTCCTCTCCCTCTTCTCCAAGCCCTGCCCGACCCCTCATGCCTCTATAGGTCTATCCTCCTGTAAAAGCATGTCCTGTTGCCCGTGTGGCATGCCCCCTTACCAACCTGCTCAACCTTTATCAGGAGTGCATCCTCATCACAATCATACAGTATCTCCTTTACTATCTGGACATTGCCGGATGTCTCACCCTTCATCCAGTATCTCTGTCTTGACCTGCTCCAGAAGTGCGTCCTGCGTGTCTCTATGGTCTTCTGTAATGCCGTCCTGTCCATATATGCAAGCATCAGCACCTCGTTATTATTCACGTCCTGTATTATTGCAGGGATGAGCCCTCCGTCCTTGTATTTAAGATCAGGTATCATCCTTCCTCCTGAAAATCATTATCTTATATTTTAGAATAATAACGAAGTATTTGCTATATGAAGTATATCAGGGATCGGTTCAGCGGCTGTATTATAGGACAGTGCCTGGGTGATGCCCTGGGCTTTCCCTTAGAGGGCCATCCATCCACAGAGTGTAAGAGGTATGTTGAGGGGATATTGAAGAGGGGTCGTGCCGGGGAGATATCGCGACCACCCTACCCTTTTGGCCAGTACACCGATGACTCCCAGCTTGCCCGTGAGTTATTGTTAAGCTATGTCTCCTGTGGGGGGTTCAACCCTGAAGACTATGCAGGGCGCATTGCGGTTATCTTTAAAGATGGGCTCATTGTTGGCAGGGGAAGGGCCACCGAGGAGGCGGCATTGCGCCTTATAAATGGCACACCATGGTATAAGGCAGGCACCCCTCCGCCATCAGCAGGCAATGGAAGCGCCATGCGGGCAGCACCGATAGGTCTGATCTTCCATGACAACCCCGAGGCGCTTATCAGTGCAGCACATGATCAGGGTCGTATCACACACCAGGACAGGAGGTGTTCAGCAGGTGCGGTGGCTATTGCAGGCTCGGTGGCCCTGGCCATCAGGGAGGATCGTATCGATACACATAGATTCATCACATGCCTCAGCGAATGGGTCGGTCTAATCGACAGGGGGTTTGCATCGCATATCCTGCGGTTGGAGGAATGGCTGAGGCTTACACCTGATGATGCAGTGAGGTCCATCTCAGCAGCAGGTATAATAAACAATAAGCAGTATGTCAGATGGGATGGTATCTCCCCATTTGTCATATGCAGTGTCCTCTGGAGTGTATATTCGTTCCTGAGGAGTCCTGATGATTATTGGGAGACGATCTGCACGGCCATTTACCCTGGTGGAGACGTTGACACAACCGCAGCCATGGCAGGGGCGATCAGCGGGGCATACAATGGGATCCAGGCAATCCCTGAACATTTAGCCCATCGGTTGACTGACAATGGGAGATGGGGCTTTGAAGAGCTCCTCAATCTGGCCCGCAGGGCATATGAGGTCAAGATGCATCAGGAGGGTAAAAGAAGATCATGAGCCTTTTTTCGACCTGTCCCTTTTCAATTGCTCCACTAACCGCCTGTTCTCCCTTGTGACCAGCTCCATCTGCTCCTTGAGCTTCAGGATCTCCTGACGGAGGCTCTTGACATCGGTTATCAGGCGGTCCTTTATATCATCGTAATAGGTGCACCTGTTCCTCCCATCCTCCTTGCTTGCATACAGCGCCTGATCCGCCCTGTCAAATGCGTCCATCACCGAGTTCATATATGTCTCAAACCTTGCTATGCCTGCCGAGATGGTTATCCTGTATTCCTGCCCCTTTATAACAAAGGGTGTCTTCTCTACCTTCCTCCTCACCCTCTCCATGATCTCCATCGTCTCCTTCCTGTCGTATCCATAGAAGACACCTGCAAACTCCTCGCCCCCATACCTATAGGCATAGGGTATCTCCTCCTTTATGATCGCGGCCGTACGCTTCAGTATCTCATCTCCTACAGGATGGCCATATGTGTCATTGAAGTGTTTGAACCTGTCTATATCGATCATGGCCACATGCAGTTCCTTATCTCCACGCTTGAATTGTTTGAAGAGCTTGCCCATCTGCTCATTCAGCTTCCGTTTGTTATACAGCTGGGTCAGGTCATCAATATAGACCCTTCGTGCAAGCAGTCTGTTGCGGTTGGCCTCGATGATCCGTGCAAGCACAGGGGTTATCCATTCGACATCCTTCTTCCACTCTTCCCTGTCGAGGTCTCCGGATGCCTGTCGCCAGATCCTGTAGTGTCCTATCTGCTGGCCCTCGATAATAAGCGGGACCTCCAGGGATATCTCCTTCACCTCGTGAAGCTTTACCTCACTCACTGCCTCGGGTATATGATAGTCGTCCTCCTCTTCCTGATTATATAGGAAGCTCTGGCCATCTGTCTTCATCTCCGTGGCAAGAAACCTGTCGTCATCAAACAGAAAGACCTCAAGATGCTTCACCTTGAGGAATGACATCACCCTCTTCATTGCCTCCTCAAAGGGGGCGAGGACAATCTCAAGGAGCATGCGGTATCTATCTATTGTATCCTCAAGCACCTCTATCTCGTGGACATGGGAGACCTGGGACTCTATCAGCTCATCCCTTATCCTCCTCAGCTGTTCTGCCTCGATAGCCCTGCCCTGTGCCTCTTTCTGATAGTGCAGGTAGAGCTCAATAAGCAGGGCAAGCCTCTGATATGTCCTCTGGAGCCTGTCCTTGCCCTTCCATATGATAGGGCCGATCCTCCCCTGATTCAGGACCTCCATGAATTCGTTACCCATAATCTTCCTTATTCTTGTGACGTGCTTTCTTGTGACCCCGTTTGTGAAATCCTGCAGGACCCTCTTCTCTATCTCCCTGTGCCTCTCCTCGAACGCCCTGAGTATCTCATTATCAGGGCTTGAATAAACCCTCTCCTCGATCTCCCTGACTATGGCCTTAACGATCTCCCTGGCGGTCTTCATAACAGGAATACTCAGCCCTTCCTCCCACCCATATCAACAAGGTCTTTATAATAGGTTGGATTGTCTGCATACTTCAGCCCATCCTCCATCTTTATCTTCCCGCTGAGGCATAACTCCGCAAGGCTCTGGTCTATAGTGGACATATCCTCGGAGGCGGTCTGCATGAGTGACCTTATAGTGAACGCCTTTCCATCCCTTATCATATTCCTTATCCTGAATGTATTTGTGATCTTCTCATAGGCAGGTATCCTGCCCCTGCCATCCTTCCTCGGGACGAGCCTCTGGGAGAAGATCAGCAGGAAGGCATCGGCAAACTGTGTCCTTACCTGATGCTGTTGATGAGGCGGAAAGATATCAACTATCCTGTCCACCGCGGATGTTGCGTTCAGGGTATGGAGTGTGCTCAGGACGAGGTGCCCTGTCTCTGCGGCGGTCAGGGCGATGGCAATGGTCTCAGGGTCCCTCATCTCCCCTATCACTATCACATCAGGGTCCTGCCTGAATATATGCCTCAGGCCCTCTGCAAAGGAGGCCGTATCAACGCCTATCTCCCTCTGATTGACATTGCTCTTTTTGTGTGTATGGAGGTACTCTATCGGATCTTCAAGGGTTATGATATTACATCTCCTGTTCGAGTTTATCACATCAACGAGTGCAGCGAGTGTCGTCGTCTTGCCATGACCAGAAGGCCCTGTGATCAGGATGAGGCCCTGCTGTGTCAGGGCAAAGTCCCTGAGCCACAGGGGGAGATTCAATTCCTCTAATGAGGGGATATCCTCTATAATATGCCTTGCCACTATAGAGATGGAGTTCCTCTGCCTGTAAATGTTTAACTTGAAACGGGCAAAGTCCTTAATGGAGATGGCAAAGTCTATCTCGTGTTCCTTCTTAAACCTCTCCATCTGTTCATCTGTTAGTATCTCCGAGGCAAAGGACTCCATCTGTTCAGGCGTTACAGAATGCATATTTGAAAGCCTCCTCATCTCCCCATCCACCCTTATGCTCGGCTGAACACCTGCGGTGAGATGGAGGTCTGTCCCTCCCTCTTTAACCATGAGCCTCAGCAGGCTGAATATACTCATCTCCGTCTTTTCAATCACGGGCCCTGCCTTCTGCAGCCCCTCACCCCTGAATGCCTCCCTGCCATAGCCACGGGCCTCGAACATCTTAATGGCAGCCTCCATCTGATACGCAGGCGCAACATATGGTTTCACCCTGCCTCCAAAGGAGAATTCTATCTCCTGAACCGCTGAGATGTCATTGGGATCGACCATTGCCAGATGGAGCACACTCTCCTCTCTATTGATCGGAAGGACCTTTAATGACCTGACCTTCTCAAAGGGCACGATATTAAGCACATCCTCGGGTATTTCAAGCTTGAACAGGTCAACGGCAGGGACAGCATGTTGCTTGCTCAGGATATCGAGCAGGGTTTCATTATCTATATAGCCAAGCTCTACAAGCACCGAACCGAGACGGTCAAATGCCTGAAGCTGACTCTTGAGGGCCTTCTTCAACTGACCTGCGGTGATCAGGCCGTGCTCCAGGAGTATCTCTCCAAGAAGCGGCCTGTGTGTCTTTGCTGCTCTCTCTTCCATACCCACCTCTCTTTTTTAAAGGGTTTCTCCTTTTCTACCACTATCAGCGGTATTTGTCAATGATGCCCTGTCTCATCCAGTATCTCTCCAGCAACTCCGATACCGTTCTCTATACAATCATTCATCCCTATACCCCTGTATGCATTGCCTGTGAGATAGAGCCCTGGGTGCGCCCTGAGCCTCTCCTCTATCCTGCGCAGTCTCTCCTGATGCCCCATCTCATACTGCGGGATTGCCTTCTCCCACCTGTAGAGTCTGATCATCTCGGGCTCCCCCCTGAGGCCAAGAACCTGACGGATCTCATCAAATACCGTCTTTACTATCCCCTCGTCATCGAGCATGGCGATCTCAGGCAGTCTTGATCCACCGGCCATCGTCCTCAGGAGGACATAACCCTCCGGTGCCCTCCCAGGGAATATACTTGAGTCCCACAGTGTACCGAGTATCCTCCTCTTGTCCTTATGGGGTATGAGGAAGCCAAAACCATCGAGTGAATGTTCGACCATCTCCCTCCTCAAGCCAAAACACACCACGACGATGGGTGGGTACGGGATGGCAGAGAGCTCCTTTGATAGTGGGTCATCAAATCCTGTCAGTATCCGTGCAGATTCATGGGCAGGACAGGCAAGAACCACTATATCTGCCTCGATTGGACCTGTTGAGGTATGGAGATGGTATCTCCTGTTCAACCTCTCCACCCCATCAACCCTTATCCCTGTCCTCAGGTGGTCACGAAGCACATGTGCAAGGGCATCGGTGATGGTCTGGATACCTGCAGGAAAGGATGTCAAGGTGCCCTTAGGGGCAACAGAGACCCCTCCTGTTCTTTGCCTCCTGATCTTGATGAGTGCCCTGATGAGACTCCCGTACTCATGTTCCAGTGCTTTAATCCTCGGGAAACAGCTCTTTATACTGAGTCTGTAGGGATCGCCAGCAAATATGCCAGAGACCATTGGATCAATAAGCATCTCAAGGGCCTCTTTACCAAGCCTCCTCTTTATAAACTCTGCAACGGTCTCATCCTCTGGCCCCTTTGGTGCAAAGGGTTCATACAGGACCCTCAGCCTTCCAGCGATAGAGAGGACATTGGATCTGAAAAAGGCAGGAGGAGATTCGGGAATGGGCTTGAGGGTGCCATTGGTGAGTATATACCGCTTCTTTGCCCTCTCGTTTGCCCTCAGGGGTTCAATCTTCAGTTTACTGCATAACTCAAGTGTCTTTGGCCTGTTGTCAAGGAAACCATTCGGCCCCTTCTCGCAGAGAAACCCATTAACCCTTTCACTCCATATCTTTCCCCCTGGCCTTGAATCAGCCTCAAGGACCATCACCTCTAATGCTGGTTTATTCATCAATGCATGTGCAACCGTGAGACCTGATATACCACCACCAACGACTACAACCCTCTTCACCTTGACCCTCCGGATCTTTAATGTGGTCAGGAGCGGGCCTTGTCCATCTACTTAATTATTGCCCACCTTCTGGATCACGAGCTCCTTGATCGCCCCTATAAATTCATCTGATGTGTTGAGTGAAGGACACCTCCTGAGGTTTATACCGTGCTTAATGGCTATATCCCTGTAATAGATCCCTATCTCGTAAAGCGTCTCGATGTTGTCAGATACAAAGCTCACAGGGACAATAAGTACACCCCTGTGGCCCTCCTTTGACAGTCTCAGGAGTGTCTCCTCTGTTGAAGGGCCGAGCCAGTCCCTCCTCCCCACCCTGCTCTGGTAAGAGATATACCATTTGAAATCACCGGTATTATAGGGTTCTTCAGAGAGTCTCTTATTCAAGAGCTCAACGGTCGTCTTTATGTGCTCAGGATAGGGATCGCCTTCTCTCACGAAAGAGAGGGGAAGGCTATGGGCACTGTAAAGGAGGACGGGCCTCTGGTCTCCAAACTCTGACATGGCCTCGTGGATCCTCTTTGCAAGGGCATCGATATAGGGGGGGAAGTCATACCACTCGGTTATATAGTGAATGCGGATTCCTTGTAGATTGTGGATTTTATCGAGAGATCTCTTGAACTCTGAGATGGCTGAGCCTGTCGTTGTCTTTGAATAGTGTGGATACAGGGACAGGACAACAAGTTCACTTATCCCATCCTGTGTGATCCTGTCTATTGCCTCACTGATAAAAGGATGCCAGTATCGCATGCCGACATAAACCCTGAAAGCCCTTGATGCGTGATGCGCGATGCGCGATGAGTTAAGGACCCTCTCGAGTGCCTCTGCCTGGGCCATGGTTATCTCATTAATCGGCGATCTACCCCCTATAAAACTATACATCTGCCTGCTCTTTCCCGCCCTTACGGCTGATATCAACCATGCAACAGGCCTTTGCAGGGGTGAGGGGCCAAGCCTTATGATCTCCCTGTCTGAAAAGAGATTAAACAAGAAGGGCCTCACCGCCCTGGGGGAATCAGGGCCACCAAGATTCAGGAGCAGGACGCCTATAGCCTCTTCTCTCTTCAAATATTAATGTCTCTTCTCCTAAACTTTGGTAGAGAGGGTTCGCTGAAATCCTTGACCCCTTGAATCCTTATAGTCCTGATCAACTCCTTGAAGATGAATCACAAGCTTCACCGACTCCTTCCGGAGAGCCTTATAGATCACAAGATTTATAGCAGTGGCATTTCGTAAGAAAAATATAGCTTAACACCCTTTTGTTCTGCATATCTCCTTACCGGTGGTGATGCCTGATAGGTTACAGTGAGCAGGAGCTTCTCGCCCTGCAGGATCTTCCCTGCCTTCTTTACAAATTTTATAAATGAGTCTATGTCTGTCTTCTTCAATTGGGTCTTACACTCTCCAAGTATAAGAACCTCTTGACCGTTGTGTCTGCCCTTTCCAATGATATTCGCCTCTTTATACTCCCCTGGGGAGATCTCTATGTAGTCCCTTTTAAGAGGAGAGGTTATACGGATCCCGAAATCCCTTTTCAGGAGTTCAGGCAGACCCCTGTATGCCCTGTCCTCAAGGATATAACCAACTGAATGGGAGAGACCCCCGAGCTGTTCACGGGTCTTCCTGTGTTCTCCAACAAGCTTTTTTAGCTCCTGTTCCGTCCTCCTCTGCGCCTCGGCAAGTTCATTCACCCTCTGTTCTGTCCTCCTCTGTGCCTCGGCAAGTTCATTTACCCTCTGTTCCGTCCTCCTCTGTGCCTCGGCAAGTTCATTCACCCTCTGCTCCGTCCTCCTCTGTGCCTCGGCAAGTTCATTCACCCTCTGCTCTGTCCTCCTCTGCGCCTCGGCAAGTTCATTCACCCTCTGCTCCGTCCTCCTCTGCGCCTCGGCAAGCTCATTCACCCTCTGCTCCGTCCTCCTCTGCGCCTCGGCAAGTTCATTCACCCTCTGCTCCGTCCTCCTCTGTGCCTCGGCAAGCTCATTCACCCTCTGCTCCGTCCTCCTCTGTGCCTCGGCAAGTTCTGCCACGACCTCCTTAAGCTCCCTGAACTCTTCCTTTGTAACGGTATTGAGAAGCTCGTTATAAACCCTTCCTATAGACTCTGCTATCTTCTTTGCCGCAGAAGGGCTTATATCGTCCTTCAGGTCTTCATATATCTGCAGGGTGTCAATCATGATAAAATTATAACATACTAAATAAAACTCTACCTATACCCTCATCCACCCACCTCGACCCTGTTTCTCCCTCTCTGTTTTGCCATATAGAGGGCCTTATCAGCCCTCCTTATAAGCTCCTCCGGGCTATCCGTGTCATCATTATATGTTGCAACCCCGATACTCAATGTCACAGGGAGGGATGATTCAATCCGTCGCCTCTTAGTCTCTGCAATCCTGTAGGCCTCTTCAGAATCTGTATCTGTCAGAAGTATTATAAACTCCTCACCACCATACCTTACCACAAGATCGATCGCCCTTGTATCCTTCTGTAACTCCTTTGCGATCTCCTTCAATAGTCTGTCTCCTTCAAGATGGCCACGGAGGTCATTGAACTCCTTGAAATGGTCGATGTCCGTCATTAAAAGGGAAAACGTCTTCCTAAACCGTTTTGCCTCTGCAAATAACCGGTTGAGTATCACATTCATCAGCCTCCTGTTAGCAAGCCCTGTGAGCGGGTCATGGAGGGAAAACCTCTTCGTCTCCTCATATAGGCGTGAATTCTCAATGGCAATGGCTATCTGGTCTCCTATGATTGAGAGGAGCCTTATCTTATCATCGTCTATCTCAAACCCTGCTGGTAGGTAGAGATACAGGACACCTGTAACCCTCCCCTTGAACTTGAGAGGCACTATGATATGGCCATGTGGTTCCATGTCAGAATATCTTATCGTGTGACGGGGATCGGTATTTGAATCCTTTGATATGATAACCTCCCCTGTCTCTGCACAAATACCACAGAGACATTCCCCCATCCTCATACCATTGTGTAGATCGATAAACTCTTCTGAATGTCCGAGATGACTTGCAAGCCTCATCCTGTCACCTTCAACCAGGATTATCCCTCCCTTTCTCTGGACATTCAATATGTCAAGATTCGTCACGGTCTCAAGCACTGCCCTGAAGACCCTGTCTATCTCTATCGTCTGATTTATGGTTGATGAGAGTGTGTACAGTGCTGATAATTCTTTGTTTCTCCTTATCAGTTCCTCCTCGGCCTTCTTCCTCTCTGTAATATCCCTCACGATCACCTGGACACATGGCTTGCCGTAATAAATGATGGGTGATGCAGAGACCTCTGCATAGAACAGGCTCCCATCAAGCCTCAACAGCCTCTCTTCAATGGTTGGCTGACTCACCCGCTCGTGGATGACCTTCCTCATCCTCTGTGCCACAATCTCCCTGCTATCAGGATGGACAAAATCCATGATGTCCCTGCCGATGAGCTCACCAGGTGAGCCTGCACCAACAAGCCTCAAGCCTGCCTCGTTTACATACACGATCTCTCCCATGTGATGGACAACCACTGCCTCATCAAGGTGTTTCAGGAGGAGACGGTGCCTCTCCTCAGACTCCCTGAGGGCCTGCTCCTTCCTCTTCCTGACCGAGATATCCCTTATGATATGGACCGCACCTATAATCTCCATCTCCTCATCAAAGATGGGTGATACATTCACCTCAAGCGGAGAACCTGTGCAGATACACGTCACCTCTCCTGTCTCACTCGACTTTGTGCGCTGCACCCTTACAGCAGGACAGGTATCCGGAGGGGCATCAGAACCATGGAACAGTCTATAGCAGTGCTTACCGATGATATCTCCCTGGGACTTCTTTAGAAGGTCACAGAATGCCCTGTTCACCTTGATTATCCTGAAGTCCCTGTCGTGTATCGAGATGGGTTCATCAATTGAGTCGAATATCCTTTCCCAGCTCTCTATCAGTTGCTCCCTTTTCATCAATCAACTCCCTGTCAATAATCTTAAGAAAGGCCTCAACCACCCTTGGATCGAACTGTGTCCCTGCACACCTCTTCAGCTCCCTGACCGCATATCCCCTGCCTGGGGAAGGCCTGTATGGCCTGTCGGATGTCATGGAGTCATAAGAGTCGGCAACAAAGAGTATCCTTGCAAGCAGTGGTATCTCCTCCCCTTTAAGGCCATCAGGATACCCCCTCCCATCCCATCTCTCGTGATGTGACCTCACGATGGGGAGTATCCTCCTTAGCCCCTTTATGGGCCTGAGTATCTTCTCTCCATTGACAGGATGCATCCTGACTATAGAGAGTTCGTCCTCCGTAAGCCTGGAGGGCTTGTCAAGTATCACATCATGTGTTCCTATCTTCCCTATATCATGGAGCAGGCCTGCTATCCTCAGGTCCTCCAGATCTCTACGATCCAGCCCCATCTCTCTTGCTATCATTATAGCGTAGTGAGTGACCCTCTCTGAATGTCCCCTTGTCCATGGGGACTTTGCATCTATGGCTGTTGAGAATGCGAGCAGAAGCTCATAATATATGTCCTGGAGTTCCTTGTGTGCCCTGTTGATATCCTTGAGTATATTGAAGAAGGCGTCCCTGCTCCTGCGGAGGTCATTCTCCTTCAATTTCAATTCGGTTATATCAATAAGTGGATGTGCAAAGGCTATTATCTCACCCTCGTCATTAAACACAGGGGTGACACTGCTTATAAAATATCTGCCCCTGTCTTTATCAAATATCTCAATCCTTTCAGAGGTACTGCTCATCAATAGCCTCCTCAATGGACACTCATCTATTGAGTCATTGAGACTGTGCAGAACCTTATAACACTTCTTACCTGTAAGCTCATTCAGGGGTATACCCGTTATGTCAGATATGTACCTGTTCGCCCTTATGATGTTGAATTCCCTGTCAATAAGCATTATGCCATATGGCATTGCATCAAGCGTTATCCTCCATTCTCTTAATACCTCATTGAGTCTTCTCTCGGACAGGATCGTCCTCTGAAGAAGCCTCCTCCGCTGTTCTATCAGATAGGCGGTTATCTGGGAGCCTATGAGTGAACTAACGATGACAAAGTGAAAGAAGTATTCATATGGGATATCAGGCTTCAGGAAGTGTCCTATTATCGTGCCCCTGTAATGGAGATAATCATAGAGGATATATGATATGAATATAAGCCAGCCAAACAGGCACACACCTGTTGCAGTCTTTGAACTCCACATCCTCAACTTCTCAACTCCCTACCCTTCTCAGCCTCTCAACTTCCTCCTTCAGTCTGTCTATCTCCTCTTTAAGCTCTATCATCCTCAACTCTCTCGTAACCGCTATATCATAAAACTCCTCAAGCTCCCTGATCCTCTTCCTCAGGTCTTCATTGAGCCTCACCTTCTCTGTTATATCCCTTATAATGCCAACTGCATGCCACCTCCCCTTTACCCTGATAGCAGAGGTCGAGACCTCTATCGGAAACTCTGTCCCATCCTTCCTTACCGCTGTAAATTCCAGGGTCTTACCTATCACATTACCCTTACCCGTCTCTCCGAATATCCTGATACCATCCCTGTACGCCTTGTGATACTTCTCTGGTGCGAATATTATATGAAGCTCCTTGCCAAGTGCCTCATCCTCACTATAACCGAACATCCTTTCTGCTGAGGGGTTCCAGAAGGTGATCATGCCCCTGTCATCTATAACCACAATGGCATCAGCAGCGGTCTTTGCAATCGTCCGGAACATCTCCTGTGCCCCCATGAGTTCATCCATCTCTCTCTTGATCTTTGTCACATCACGCATCACCTCTATCATATAAACGACCCTGCCCTCTCTATCCCTGAGGGGTGAGGCTGTTATATCAAAGATTAACTCTGTGCCGTCAGGTAATTTATGGGTTGGGTCACGGAAGTGGATCTGCCTGTATCAAAGACCTCTTCATGCGCACACCTTACAGTGGCATTCTCCCTCCTGCAGGGGACAGGACAATGATGGGAAAACTCATGACACCTCTTTCCAATAACCTCCCCCTCTGTCCTGCCACACCTCTCAAGCAACGACCTGTTTGCATAGACTATCCTGTAGTCCCTATCTATAACAAGGACATAATCAACTATGCTATCAACGATCTCCCTGTAGAAGTGCAAATCTTTATCCATTGTTACTTTTTTATTGTATACTATCTTGACGAGAAAAACCAGAAAGGCTCAGGTCCTGCTGCTCAGTCTGTGGACCATCTCCACCATTGCAACCACATTCTCCACAGGTGTCTCTGGCAGTACGCCGTGTCCCAGATTGAATATATGCCCCCTCGAAGAAGAGGCCCTCCTTAAGATGTCCCTGATCCGCCCTTCTATCTCCGCTGGTGGCAGGAAGAGGGCGCAGGGATCAAGGTTTCCCTGGACTGCAAACCTCCTCCCAAGTCTTTTTATCGCATCATCGAGGTTGATTCTCCAGTCAACCCCTATAACATCGGCCCCACATCCCCTGATCTCTTCGAGCAGACCTGCACACTGTCCAACGAAATATATGACAGGCACACCAGAGGCAATGGATTTTATTGCCCCTATAACAGACTTTACATATGGCAGGGCGTATTCCCTGTAGTCATGTGGCGAGAGCACACCTGCCCATGTGTCAAAGAGCTGTACAGCCTGTGCACCAGCAGAGATCTGGGCCTTCAGATACCTGGTAACGGTCTCTGTAATCTTCTCCATAAGGGATCTATACACCTCTGGAGACTCAAAGATCATCCTCTTTGTGAGCAGAAAGTTTTTAGAGGTCCCACCCTCTATCATATAGGTGGCCAGCGTAAAAGGCGCCCCTGAGAATCCTATAAGCGGCACCTTTAGTTCTCTTCTCAGGAGTCTTATAGTGTCCATCACAAAGGAGAGGGCCTCCTCTGGCTCCGGGATAAGGAGGCGTTCCACATCCTGTCTTCTCCGCACGGGATTTTTAAAGACAGGCCCCCTCTTCTCATAGAACCTTAGTGCCATCCCCATTGCCTCTACAGGGATGAGTATATCCGAGAAGAGGATGGCTGCGTCCACACCCAGGGCCTCTATAGGCTGAATGGTGACCTCGGCAGCCAGTTCAGGGGTCTTACACAGGGTGAGGAAATCGACCTTCTTCCTTATCTTCTGATACTGTCTCAGATACCTGCCTGCCTGTCGCATGAGCCAGACAGGGGTATAAGGTACAGACTCTCCACGACAGGCCTTCAGGAATGTGTCGTTCATATAACCTCCCTGATAATTTAGTAGCTTGTAGTCTGTAGTTAGGTGCTCAAAGAGGCCATCAGCCTGCTAAGTAATTTCCCCTATATATCTTTTTATCCCTGATCCCCTTTTTTAAATCTACGCGGGATATAGCCACAGAAGGGCTCCTCCTCGAGGTAATCCCCATAGACTGCATAGGCCCTTGCCCTGCATCCTCCACACACACCTATAAACTCACAGGCCCCGCACCTTCCCTTGTATCTCTTGAAGTCTCTGAGTTCCTTGAAGAGTTCAGAGTTTTCCCATATCTCCTTGAAGGACTGCCTTCTGATATTACCTGCTGGCTTGGGAAAGTAGCTACATGGCAGGACATTACCATCTACATCTATGAGGGCAATAAGCTGTCCTGCAATGCAGCCCTTTGCCCCACCTGTTGAGAACTTGAGACTCCTCCGTTTAAACCTATCACCCCGCTCTTTCTTTTTCTGTAACACCACCCTGTAGTAATGAGGGGCGCAGGTTGGCCTTACGAGGATATCCTTCTCCTGTCTCTCCATCTCATAATGCCAGTTCAGTATCTCGTCGTAGTCCTCTTTGGATATTAGTTCGTTCATTACCTCCTCGCCCCTGCCGGTTGGGACTATCATGAACATATACCACGCAGTTGCACCGAGCTCCTTTGCGAGTTTATAGACCTTGGGAATCTCCTGCTGGTTCCTCTTTGTAAATGAGGAGTTTATTATGAACTCTATACCATGTTTCCTGAAGAGTTGAGCAGCCCTTATGGTACCCGCGAAGGCACCCTTCTGCTTTCGAAAGTCGTCATGGACAGACTCTGTGGATCCATCGAGACTGAGAGAGACTATGCGTATTCCCGATTCCTTTATTCTCTCACATACTCTGTCATCCACTAATGTTCCATTCGTGGCAAGACACATCCGCAGACCCCTGTCAGTCCCATACTCTGCAATATCAAAGACATCCTCTCTGAGGAGGGGCTCTCCTCCTGACAGGACCAGCACAGGCTTTGCATAGCTTGAGATATCGTCTATGATCCTCAGGGCCTCTTCGGTGGGGAAGTCAGGATGTCCCTTTACCTCGGCCTCAGAAGAGGAACGACAGTGTATACAACGCAGATTACATCTCCTGGTTATCTCCCAGGCAATCCATCTTGGCTCAAACTTCACGATTAATCTCTCCAAGCCATGTAATGTACTCCCTGAACAAGGTCCGCCTGATTACATCAACAAGTTTCTTATCAGCTGTTATGAGCCTGGTCTCCAGGACCATGGCAAGGGCCAGATACATAGCGTCATAAACCGGGATATTGCATAGGATGCCTAAATCGATTGCCAGCTGCACAAGCGACCTCGAAGGCTCCACCTTCAATGGAAACAAGACCACTTCGTCCATTATCTCTTTTACATCCGAGGCTGTCAATTCCTTCAGTATGTGTTTCCTCCAGAGGGTGTTGCCTATCTCAGAATAAATAAGATCAGGGGCAACTAAAGAGACCTCGCCCTTCTCTATCCTGCTTAAAAGGAGGCCTGCTCTATCTGACAATTTCTCGGGGATATATACCTTGATCAAGACATTTGCGTCAACTACTAAATCCAACGACCTCTGTCCTTTCTTATGAGTCTTGCACTGTCTGTAAAATCCACCCCGCTCTTCATCAATCTCTTCCTTATTCTCAATGCCCTCTTATACACATCATGGTGGGCATATCTTGAGACGGACTCAAGAAGATGCCTGACCTCCTGCTGTAGAGACCTCCTGTGTCTCTTTGCCAGTGCCTTAATCTGTCTCAATGTCTCTTCAGAAACATCTCGTATAAGTATATCAGGCATACAAATCCCTCCCCATGCTATCAATATGATAGCATAGGTTATGATAAAAGCACAAACAGAATGGTGTAGACGTGAATATTAAATAAGCTACGAGATAAGCCTTGCGGCAGGCCTATCAATCAGGAAGATGATCTGTCCACTCACAGGCTGGACCAGTGAGGCAGGGAGTCCCCTGTCATTATCGACAACCACCCTCTTCAGCACATCTGCCTTGTCCCTGCCTGTGACAATAAAGAATATATTCTCTGCATTGTTGATTACAGGCAGGGTGATGGTGACCCTCTCATGCCCGAATCGGCCCTGTGGTGTAATATCTATGACGAGCCTGCTCTCCCTGACCGAAGAGGACTCTGGAAACAGTGAGGCTGTATGTCCATCCACACCGATGCCAAGGAGTATGAGGTTAAACACGGGGATGTCCTCTCCCTTGAAATAAAGGCGGAGCTCTGTCTCGTATCTCACTGCTGACTCATCCGGGGAGGAATCATCCACAGGAATAGGATGGATATTCTCCTCGGGGATCTCTATGTGGTCAAGCAGGGTCTGCCTTATCATATGGTAGTTGCTGTCAGGATGATCAAAGGGGACATACCTCTCATCCACAAGGAATATATGTGTATTCTGCCAGTGCGGATGATCGCTGAGTTCAGAGAGTCTCTCATACACCCTTACAGGTGTCTTCCCACCTGAAAGCGCAACGGTAAATTCCCCGTGGTGTCTTATGGCATACCCTGATATCCTCTGCCACTCATCCAGGAAAAACTCTGATATCTCCTCGATATCATTGAAGACCAATATCTCTCTTTCATTGAGGAGTATCCTTGAAGGATGGGGGCTCACGGGATTAAGACTTCTTCCTCCGTGCCTTCAGGACCTCGTCCTTTATCTTCAGTGTCTCATCGATCATCATGATGTATCTGAGATACCTGAACCCAAACCTCATCAACTCAACCTCATCCTCTCTCATCTTCCCTATGGTCTCATCATCGATCACAAAGAGGTCGAGCAGACCACCATCAAAGACAAACCTCCTGAAGTTATCGATATCATAACTCGCTATGTAGAACATCGCCTGTTTTCTATCATCCAGACCTGTCTGGCCAGGAAGGTTTCTCCTGAGATGTATACCCTTCCACTCACTGTTCATCCTGTCATAAAGGTCAACGCCCTGATCAATCCGCCAGGACTCTATAGTCCACTCCTTATCCTCCTTGTAACCAAGACAGTGTGGCTCTTTTACAAAGAAGTAGAACTCCTCCTCTTCAGGCCCATCCTTACCCTGCCTCTTTAAGGTACCCTGCCCAATCGGATAATAACGGCAGTTTGCAGGCCTGTCTGAGTAGATGGTGCAACCCTCTGGGGTAACGAAGGGACACCTCCTGCTCTTATCATCTGACATCTTCAGGAATATATGGGGATGAGAGGACTTTTCGTCGATCTTGACATAGGTATATGTCAGGAGGAACTCACCCGAGGTCATACCAAGCCTGTTCTTCATCCTGATGATGTCGTAAGGGGTAAGGAGTATATCTATATTGCTACAACACTTCGTGAAACACTTGATCCCCTTATGACACCTGAACCTGAACCTTGTATTGAGTGAAAGCTTCTCCGGCACCACTGCATCGATGTTTGGCATATCCGCCTCCTTATTTTATTATCACCCCTGCATAACCAACCACATAGCCATAGTCGCCACTCACCTCACCAGAGGTCATATACTTCACAAGCACCGCCTCTCTCGCACCAAGCTCGTTTACGGCATAGAGCATGGTAACCGCAGGTATATATCCACACATACTTATACTGTTGTGTTTGACCGTCCTGTAGAGGCCCTCTGGATCGAGCGACAGGATCATGTCTATGGCCTTCTGATCCTTCTTTCTTGCCACCGAGTCGTTCTCATAGTGGGTCATATCCGAGCTGGCCACAATGGTCACTGGATATCCGACCCCCTTTATCACCTCGGCAATGACCACCCCAACAGATCTGCAGACCTCGAGTGAATCCACCATAAACACAATCGGCACTATCTTTATGTCCGTTGCAAAGTGGAGTATAAAAGGGAGTTGGACCTCAAGGGAGTGTTCCATGGAATGTGCCAGGGTGTCTTCAGAGAGGTCTTTTGACTGTTCAAGGAGCCTCTCTGAAAGGTCTCTATCGATCTCCACCTCCCCTGTTGGTATCTGCCATCTTCCGGATGACATTATGGAGACAGGCTTACCAACACCCGTGTGATTCGGTCCAAGGAGCACAAAGGTATGGGGTGGCTCGATCCTTGAATAAACCGCCCCTGCCACACGACCTGAATACATCAACCCTGCATGTGGTGAAAGCACACCGATCGCCCTCTCCCTCCTCGCATCGGCATCCGTGTATCTATCAACCTCTCTTGATAGCGCAGATGGACTGGATGAATAGAACTGTCCTGCCACTGCCGGCCTGCGTATCATCTTCTGTCCTAAAATACCTCTCTATCGGTGTAGTCCTTGAACTTGGTGTATTTGTCTATAAAGGTGAGATTTATCACCTTTGTGGGGCCGTTCCTCTGTTTGGCGATATTGACCTCAGCGACTCCTGGTATGGCATCCTTCGCCTTGTAGTAATCTCCCCTGTAGAGGAAGAGTATCACATCTGCATCCTGCTCTATTGCGCCTGATTCCCTCAGGTCAGCGATTATTGGCCGTTTATTCTCACCCCTCAGCTCGCAGCTCCTGTTTAACTGACTTATTACTATTACAGGGACCGAAAGGTCCTTTGCGAGGGCCTTGAGTGAACGGGAGATGTCTGATATCACCTGTTCCCTGTGTGAATAATTGCCCACCCCGCTCATAAGCTGCAGATAGTCCACTATTATAAGGCCGAGACCATGCTCGGCCTTGAGCCGCCTCGCCTTTGCCTTTATATCAAGGACTGAATTGAATGAATCATCAATAAATATCGGGGCATCGGCAAGCCTGCCTGCTGCATTAACGAGCTTTCTGTAGTCCTCCTTGCTGTGATATCCTGATCGTACGGCCTTTGAGTCAACCTCGGCCTCTGAACAGACCATCCTCAAGACTATCTGTTCCTTTGTCATCTCGAGGCTGAAGATGGCTACAGGCACCTTTACATTTATGCCCACATGTGCAGCTATATTGAGGCAGAAGGCAGTCTTCCCCATCCCGGGTCTCGCACCAACCACTATCAGATCACCCGGATGGAAACCAGTGGTGGCTATATCGAGGTCTATGAAGCCAGATGGTAGACCTGTAATGAGCTCTTTCTTGTCATAAAGCTTATCAACAAGCTCTATGGTATCCTTCAGCACATCCTTTATATGGACACAGGATGACTTCACCCTCTTCTCTGATATGCTGAATATCTTTGTCTCTGCCTCATCCAGTATCTGATCTATGTCAAGGCCTGAGGCCTCTGGTTCATACCCCATCTTTATAATCTCTGTTGCCGTGGATATGAGGTTTCTGAGGATGGCCTTTTCCTTGACTATCTTTGCATGATATCTGACATTGGCAGAGGTAGGCACCTGACTGACGATGGAGCTCAGGTATGATGCCCCTCCCACCGCCTCTAACTCCTCCCTCCTCCTCATCTGGTCCGTGAGGGTTATAAGGTCGATCGGTTCGTTTTTGTTATAAAGCTCAAGCATCGCTGAATAGATCCTCTTATGCGCATCCCTGTAGAAGTCATCAGGACTCAGGTATTCCATAACAGAAGGGAGGACCTCATTCTCCAGCAGGATCGCCCCCAGGACAGACTGTTCTGCCTCTATATTCTGTGGTGGCACCCTGTCAAGGGCGAAGCCTGTGTCACTCTCCCTCTGGATCCTCTCAAGCATCTGATCTCTATGCCTCTGGTTTGACCTCGACCGAGAGTTTTACATTCACATCTGGATGGAGCCTTATAGAGACATCATATGTGCCGAGTCTCTTTATCTGCTCCTCAACAGATATCCTTCGACGGTCTATATCAATGCCCTGTCTTGACAGGGCATCGGCAATGTCCATCGTTGTGATGGAACCAAAGAGCTTCCCCCCTTCACCAGCCTTGGCCATTATCTCAAGCTTGAGCCCTGAAAGCCTCTGTGCCACATCCTCTGCAGCCTTCTTCACCTTCTCAGCCTTTGCCATTATCTGCCGTTTTTCGTGCTCAAACCTCTTCAGGTTCCTTGGATTTGCCTCTACAGCAAGATCCTTGGGTATCAGGTAGTTCCTTGCATATCCGTCTGAGACATTAACCATCTGGCCTATCGAACCGAGGCCCTCTACATCCTCCTTCAATATGACCCTCATATCACTAAATCCTCCTCATCCAAGAGTTCGGTGGTGTTTCCACTATCTAATTTATACCTTATCACCTCGATTGTCAACGACAGGGCTCTTTCCGGTTAGGACATAGTATCCACCCTGCGAATAATAAACCATGGAAGAGGAGGAATATCAGACCCTTCGTCCCCAGGGATAAAGAAGAAGCCTCT
>Ga0180893_173_pt1 | contig 39195 bp, 34 predicted proteins | sample Deesub1362A_J573_FD_124286 | JGI IMG/M metagenome (GOLD analysis project Ga0180893, IMG submission 124286) | Nitrospirae bacterium JdFR-81 | reverse complement strand
GAGTATAGAAAGGATAGTATATGCAGTAATAAGTCACTTAAATGATCAATGGAGGAGAAAACCCTTAAAAGAATTTACACAAAACTATTGACATTACCACTCCTCCAAATATCTTGAATATCGGTAATATTTTAAAGCATAATATTAAATTACATTTCAGAGTGGCAAGATGATGAGCAGGCCAGTAAATATAGGTATTATAGGGTTTGGGACGGTGGGGACCGGCACCGCCAGGATCCTCCTGCAGAAGAAGAGAGAGCTTGAGGAGAGGGCAGGTTTTCCCATCATCCTCAAGAGGATAGCAGATATCGATATCAGGAGGGATAGAGGGCTGAGGCTTCCCAAAGGCATGCTCGTGAAGGATTACAGGGAGATAGTCGATGACCCAGAGATACAGATAGTGGTTGAGTTGATCGGTGGTATCAGCCCCGCAAAGGAGATAATCGTCGAGGCGATAAGGAAGGGGAAGCATGTGGTCACCGCCAACAAGGCCCTCCTTGCCACATCAGGCCATACCATATTTAATGCGGCGAAGAGGAAGGGAGTTGAGGTGGGCTTTGAGGCATCTGTTGCAGGAGGCATACCGATAATAAAGATTATAAGGGAGTCACTCGTTGGTAATAACATCCAGTCAATCTTTGGGATAATCAATGGAACATCCAATTATATACTTACCAAGATGACAAAGGAGGGTGTTGATTTCTCAACGGCCTTAAGGGATGCGCAGAGGCTTGGATATGCCGAGGCTGACCCAACACTCGACATCGGGGGCATTGACTCGGCACACAAGCTCGCCATCCTCGCAACACTCGCCTTTGGCATACCCTTCTCCTTTAAAAAGATATATACAGAAGGGATCACTGGCCTCTCACAGCTTGACATACAGTTTGCAGAGGAGCTGGGTTATACAATAAAATTACTTGCGATATCGAAACAGAAGGGCAGGGATGTTGAGATGAGGGTGCATCCCACCATGTTACCCTCTGGTCATATCCTGTCAAATGTCGGAGGGGTGTATAATGCCGTATTTATTGAGGGTGATGCGGTGGGCCAGTGCCTTTTTTACGGAAGGGGTGCGGGAGAGATGCCCACAGGTGGTGCTGTGGTCAGTGACATCGTGGATATCGCAAGGGATATAAATTCAGGTGCTGTGGGGAGGATAAGGGACATCGGTATCGCCGGAAGGTCTGACCTGAGGATAAAGGGCATGGAGGACATACTCTCTTGTTATTATCTCAGGTTCTATGCGATCGATAAGCCTGGGGTGCTGTCAAAGATCTCGGGTATACTCGGCAGTTTTAATATAAGTATCAAGTCAGTCATCCAGAAGGAGAGGAAGAAGGAGAGGGCAGTCCCGCTTGTTATGATGACCCACACGGCAAGGGAGAGGGATGTGGTCAATGCATTGCGGGAGATAAAAAAGCTGTCGGTTGTAACAGGCAGACCAGTGTATATAAGGGTTGAAGAAGAGGGTGAATAAGTTGAATAATAATAAGATGAAGGTAGACAAAACACTGGACATCAGGGGGGAGATCTGTCCCTACACACTGGTGAAGACCAAGCTTGCCGTAGAGGATATAGAGGTGGGACAGGTGCTTGAGGTCATACTCGATTATCCCGAGGCTGCTGATAGCATCCCCAAGGCGATGCTTAACTATGGGAACTCTGTGCTCAAGGTTGAGAAGATAAACCCGAAGGAGTGGAGGATAATAATAAGAAAAGAGGTAGAGGACTGATGGATTTTACAGAGGAGCAGTTAAAGAGGTATAGCAGGCATATCATATTGCCAGAGGTTGGCGGGAAGGGACAGAAGAGGATCCTGAATGCAAGGGTGCTGGTTGTTGGTGCCGGTGGGCTTGGATGTCCTGTGGGTTATTACCTTGCTGCTGCAGGGGTGGGGACGATCGGTATGGTTGACAATGACAGTGTCGAGCTGAGCAACCTCCAGCGACAGATAGCCCATAGTACAAGGACGATAGGAGTCAATAAGGCAGAGTCAGCAAAACAGACATTCGAGGCATTAAACCCTGATGTGAGTGTGATCCCGATCAAGGATAGGCTGAACAGCAAGAACATCCTTGATATTATAAAGGACTATGATATAGTGGTTGACGGGACGGATAATTTCCCCACCAGGTATCTGATTAACGATGCCTGTGTGATGACGAAGAAGCCACTGGTCAGTGGCGCCATACTCAGGTTTGAAGGACAGGTGACGACCATACTGCCGGGCGATGGGCCGTGTTATCGCTGTCTCTTTGAGGAGCCACCACCACCAGGGCTTGTGCCATCGTGTCAGGAGGCAGGTGTCCTTGGTGTCCTGCCTGGTGTCATAGGTGCACTCCAGGCAACGGAGGTGCTGAAGCTCATCCTCGGCAAGGGTAAGCCACTTAAGGGGGAACTCCTGATATATGACGCCCTTGGTGCAAATTTCAGGAAGGTGAAGATCCCCAAGAACGAGGATTGTCCTGTGTGTGGCAAAGAGCCGAGGATAAGGGAGCTGGTTGATTATACAGAGGAGTACTGTTCTCTAACTTAAATCTCAAAATCAAGGACTGGGAGTATCGGGGCAGGGAAGTGGGTTTTATAAAAGGGCTAAAATGCAGGGAATGTGGCAGGGAGTATGAGATAAACCCTGTTTATGTGTGTGAGTTCTGTTTTGGTCCCCTGGAGGTGATCTATGACTATGAGGGGATCAGGGGTGTGCTTACGAGGGAGAAGATAGAGTCAAGGCCGAGGAACATATGGCGATACAGGGAGCTACTGCCTGTAGAGGGCGAGCCTGATAATGCCCTTGATACAGGCTTTACCCCCCTTGTTAGGGCGGACAATCTTGCCAGGGCCATAGGGGTTAAAGAGCTCTATATAAAGGACGATACAGTAGCCCACCCCACCCTCTCATTTAAGGATAGGGTGGTAGCGGTGGCCCTTGCAAGGGCAGAGGAGTTTGGTTTCGACACGGTTGCCTGTGCCTCCACAGGCAATCTTGCACATTCTGTCTCTGCCCATGGTGCAAAGGCAGGCTTCAAGAGGTTCATATTTATACCTGCCTCGCTTGAGAAGAGCAAGATCATCGCATCGCTTGTATATGAGCCAAACCTCATAGCAGTCAATGGCAATTATGATGATGTGAACAGGCTATGCAGTGAGATCGCAAACAAATATAACTGGGCCTTTGTGAATATCAATATAAGGCCCTTTTATGCCGAGGGTTCAAAGACCCAGGGGTTTGAGATAATCGAACAGCTTGGATGGCGTGCACCTGATGTGGTTGTTGTGCCATGCGCCAGTGGCTCTCTGATGACGAAGATCTGGAAGAGCTTTAAGGAGATGAAGGAGGTAGGGTTGATAGAGGAGGTCCATACACGGGTCTATGCCGCACAGGCAACAGGATGCTCTCCCATAGTGACCGCTATAAAACAGGGGATAGATGTCATCAGGCCGGTAAAGCCGAATACCATAGCAAAGTCCCTTGCGATAGGAAACCCTGCTGATGGGTATTATGCAACAAAGGTGGTCAGCGAGAGTGGCGGATATGGTGAGGATGTCTCTGATGAAGAGATTGTGGAGGCAATAAAGCTGCTTGCAAGGACAGAAGGTATATTTGCGGAGACCGCTGGTGGTGTTACACTCGGCTCTGCAATCAAACTTATAAGGGCAGGCCATATCAAGGAGGACGACACCATCGTCCTGTGTATTACGGGTAATGGCTTAAAGACCCAGGAGGCCCTTTCAGGGCATACCCCTGAACCCCATCATATCGAGCCGAATCTGGACTCCTTTGAGAAGGTGCTGAGACAGATCGAGGGTGGTTCAGGATAAGTCAGGATGGTTTAAGCTAAATATATTATTAGAAGTAAAGGAGGATGATGGAGATGGCTGTTAAGGTGAAGATACCGGTTCCGCTTCAGCGCCTCACCCAGGGCAAGGAGGAGGTTGAGGGTGAGGCAGGCACAGTGATATCCCTTATAGAGAGCCTTGATAAGAAATATCCAGGTATTGGTGAGCGCATATCAGAGGGGGGTAAGATAAGGAGGTTTGTAAATATCTATGTCAATGAGGAGGATATAAGGTTTCTGGATAACGAGCAGACCCCTGTTAAGGACGGTGATGTCGTATCCATAGTCCCTGCAATAGCAGGGGGACTAATCCTGAGGGGGAGGACATGAACAAACGGGTAAAGCTTACATTTCCTCAACACCTGATCAAGGAGCCTGTGATATTTACCATGGCGAAGAAGTTCGATATCATGCCGAATATCAGGAGGGCCCGTGTGACAGAGACCGTTGGCGAGATGGTGCTGGAGCTTGAGGGCACGGATGAGAATCTCGCAAAGGGTATCGATTATTTGAAGGAGAGGGGTGTTGTGGTAGAACTCGTAGAGGGTGATGTAGTTGAGTAGTATGGAAGGCCAAAGCGGGGTCATCAATCGATATAGAGATTTCCTGCCTGTCACAGAGAAGACCCCGATTATAACCCTTAATGAAGGGGATACACCCCTGATCAAGGCCACAAATATCCATCAGGTAATACCCCAGAAGGTCGAGCTGTATTTTAAGTATGAAGGGGCAAACCCAACGGGTTCCTTCAAGGACAGGGGCATGACCGTTGCCATCTCAAAGGCGGTTGAGGATGGTTCAAAGGCGGTCATATGTGCCTCAACAGGCAATACCTCGGCCTCTGCTGCTGCATATTCAGCAAAGGCAAACATATCAACGGTTGTGCTCATCCCTGAGGGGAAGATAGCAATGGGCAAGCTTGCGCAGGCGATGATACACGGTGCGATGGTGATCCAGATTGATGGTAACTTTGATGATGCGCTGGGCATCGTGAGGGAGATCGTGAGTAAGCATCCCATAGCACTCGTAAACTCCCTGAATCCATACAGGATAGAGGGGCAGAAGACCGCTGCATTTGAGGTCTGTGATCAGCTTGGAAGGGCACCCGATTTCCATGCACTGCCTGTGGGCAATGCAGGGAATATAACCGCTTACTGGAAGGGCTACAGAGAGTACCATGATGCCGGAAGGATAGAGGCGCTGCCGAGGATGCTTGGATTTCAGGCCGAGGGCGCTGCACCGATAGTGCTTGGGCGGCCTGTGGATAGGCCTGAGACCGTTGCCTCAGCGATAAGGATTGGAAACCCGGCAAGCTGGCAGAAGGCGGTCAGGGCAAGGGATGAATCAGGTGGTGTGATAGAGGCGGTCTCTGACAGAGAGATCTTGGAGGCGTACAGGTTTATAGCATCGAAGGAGGGTATCTTCTGTGAGCCTGCCTCTGCGGCATCGCTTGCAGGTGTTATAAAGCTTTCTAAAAAGGGTTATTTTAAGGATGGCGACACCATCGTATGCACACTCACGGGCAATGGGCTGAAGGACCCGGACACCGCCCTGAGGGTCTCGGAGGAACCGATAAGGGTCAGGGCCAGTGTATCAGCGGTTGAGGATTTATTGAGGGGCTGTTGTATATAGATTAAAAGTGTTATTCAGTCAGAAGATGAAGTATATTATCCTTGTTGGCGATGGTATGGCGGACAGGCCCCTGAGGGAGCTTGGATACAGGACATGCCTTCAGGTGGCCAACACACCCAATATGGACAGACTTGCCTCAGAGGGGGAAGCAGGCATGGTGAGGACCATACCTGATGGGTTTGAACCAGGCTCTGACATAGCAAACCTCACCATCTTAGGCTATGACCCAGGGAGGTACTATAGCGGGAGGGCCCCTCTCGAGGCTGCCTACAGGGGGGTTGAGCTTGGGCCAGAGGATGTGGCCTTCAGGTGTAACCTCGTTACACTCCGTTTCAATGGTGATGATAAGTATGCGGTGATGGAGGACTACAGCGCAGGCCATATAACCACACCTGAGGCAAGGAGGCTCATAAGGGAGATAAACAGGAGGCTCGGCAGCGAGAGGATCGCCTTTTATCCTGGTGTCAGTTATCGTCATCTCATGGTGTGGAGGAATGGTGATGACAGGATGACCTGCACGCCACCCCATGATATAACAGGCAGGAGGATAGAGAGGTACCTCCCCTCTGGCAGGGGTGCAGGCCTTCTGCTGGATCTGATGAAGGCCTCTGTTGATATACTCCTGTCACACCCTGTAAACAGACAGAGGGTCAAGAAAGGACTTCCACCAGCCAACTCTATCTGGCTGTGGGGGCAGGGAAAGGGCCTGAGGTTGCCCAGGTTTAAGGAGAGGTATGGACTCAGTGGGGCGATTATCTCTGCGGTTGACCTGATGAAAGGCATTGGTGTAAGTGTGGGTTTTGATGTCATAGAGGTCAGGGGCGCCACAGGATACCTTGATACAAATTACGAGGGCAAGGCAAAGGCAGCGCTGAAGGCCCTCAAGGATGTTGATGTGGTATATCTGCATGTGGAGGCGCCCGATGAGGCAGGCCATAATGGCGATGTCCGGGCGAAGATAAAGGCCATTGAGGACTTTGATTCAAGGGTTATAGGCACCATTATGAAGGGTATGAGGAGTTTCAGGGACTACAGCATCCTCCTGTTGCCAGACCATGCCACACCCCTGAGGGTGAGGACCCATACGGGTGAGCCTGTGCCATTTGTTATCTACAGGAGTGCTGGCACGGGATCGAAGGGTGGTAAGGCAGGGTCATTCTCAGAGGGGATTAAGAGGCTTAAAGGTATCAGGGTCTTTGAGAGGGGCTATAGGCTCATGGATTATTTTATCAGAGGGGTTTAAAGAGGATGGCGTTGATAGTCCAGAAATATGGCGGAACCTCTGTTGGAAGCATCTCAAGGATAAAGGCGGTCGCGAGGAGGGTGGTCAGAACGGTTGAACAGGGCAACAGGGTTGTTGTGGTCGTCTCTGCAATGGCAGGAGAGACCGATAAGCTCATAGATCTCTCACGCCAGATAACAGATATGCCTGATGAGAGGGAGATGGACCTCCTGCTCTCTTCAGGCGAAAGGGTATCCAGTGCATTGACTGCAATGGCGATCCAGAGTCTTGGGTATAGGTCCATGAGTTTTACAGGCAGGCAGGTTGGTATCATCACCGATAGCTCTCATACAAAGGCGATGATCGAACGTGTGGAGGCAGAGAGGCTGAGGAGGGTATTGAGAGAGGGGATAATACCTGTGGTGGCAGGTTTCCAGGGTATAAGCGCCTCGTCTGATGTTACGACCCTTGGACGGGGAGGCTCGGATACGACTGCTGTGGCAATAGCGGTTGCCCTCAAGGCAGACCTGTGTGAGATATACACGGATGTTGATGGTGTTTACACTGCTGATCCAAGGATTGTCAAGGAGGCAAGGAAGCAGGAGAGGATATCGTATGATGAGATGCTCGAGATGGCGAGTCTCGGTGCGAAGGTCCTGCACAGTCGTGCAGTTGAGTTTGCCAAGAAGTATGATGCACCGATCGTCGTCAGGTCAAGCTTTAACAATAAACCAGGCACCCTTGTAACCAGGGAGGATAGAGAGATGGAGAAGATCGTGGTCTCAGGTGTAACATATGATAAGAATCAGGCAAGGATAACGATAATGTCAGTGCCTGATAGGCCTGGCATAGCAGCAAGGCTCTTCAAGGCCATAGCCGATGCCAATATCGTTGTTGACATGATAGTCCAGAATGTGAGTACAAAGACAAAGAAGACGGACATCTCATTCACCGTGCCTATAGCCGATGCCAAGAAGGCCCTTAATATCACAAGGGAGGTGTCAAAGGAGCTCGGGGCGAGGGGTGTGAATATGAACACCAATATCGCCAAGGTCTCGATCGTGGGTGTTGGGATGCGTTCACATTTTGGTGTTGCCTCAAAGATGTTCGAGACCCTTGCAAAGAAGGGCATCAATATAATGATGATAAGCACATCAGAGATAAAGCTCTCCTGCGTGATAGATGTCAAAGACACGGAGAAGGCGGTGAGGGCACTACACCGTGCATTTATCGTTTAAAATCCTGACTTAGATTCAGGGAGATCCTCTAAGATAAGCTATATCCTGTTCTATTCTGTCAACCTTCCTCTATTTTTATTGATGCTTTTCTAATATTTTGTTATACTTTCTTTTAAACAGTGATTAAATAATTAACAACTTCGGGGCTGGTGGTATATAACCTTGAAGAATGTTCTCATAGTTGATGATTCAAGTGCGATAAGGACGCTCATCAGATCTATAGTTGAAGATATAGGAGAGGTCAATGTCTTTGAGGCATCCACGGGGTTTGAGGCGCTCAAGACCCTTCCAACACAGAGGATCGATCTCGCCCTGATAGATATAAACATGCCTGATATAAATGGCCTCGAGCTTACAAACTTCATAAAGAGTTCAGAGCAATATAGGCATATCCCTGTCATAATCATCACAACCGAATCAAGCGATGAGGATAGAAAGAAGGGGCTTGGCCTGGGTGCACAGGCATATATAACCAAGCCGTTCAAATACGATGAGCTCCAGGAGATCATCAAAGAGAACTTAGGATTATGACGCCATCAAAAAAGGACTTTGTCGCTGAGGCAGAAGAGATCTTAGAAGAGGTGACATCTTCAGCCTTAGAACTTCAGGATGGCTTTAATGCCGATATCCTTAACTCTGTCTTTCGTTCAATCCATACCATGAAGGGCCTTGCAGGCCTCTTTGGGTTGAAGGCCCTCTCCGAGTTCAGTCATGCCTTTGAATCCTTCCTCGATGACCTCCGTATGGAGAGGATAGATTTCACACCAGAGGTGGTGGAGTTTATCCTCAACACCATAGATGTGTTGAGGGGTTTTGTTGCCGAGGTTGGTGAGGGTAGGGAACTCAGCGATGTTGAGGAGGCGATCAGGGACATCGAGGCCTTCAGGAAGAAGGCGCCACGTAAGACAGGAGAGGTGAGTATTGAGGATATAGGGCTTGATCCCTCAATCGTAAAGGTGCTATCGGAGTATGAGGAGCAGAGGCTCAAGAGCAACTTCAGGGAGGGCAAGGGCATATATATTATAAGGACGATCTTCAAGCTTGATGATTTTTCAGATCGCATAGAAGAGCTGACCTCGATCCTGAAGAGGACAGGAGAGATCATCGCAACACTGCCCACATCAGAGGGTGTGCCTGATGGCCACCTTGGATTTAATTTCCTCTATAGTTCAAAGGAATCCGAGGAGAGGATCAGGAAGGATGCAGGTGTGGATGATATAAAGGTGGTGGTCCAGCCCACCCCTCCGGTTCAAAAAAAGACATACCAGCCGAGGCCATCACCGTCCCTGAAGAGCTCTACAAACACCGTCCGTGTAGATATTGATAAACTCGACAGCATACTTGACAACATCAGTGACCTTGTTATGGCAAAGGGGGCTGTCTTCAGGATAGCGAAAGAGCTATCAGAGACCTATGGATACGAGCCCCTTGTGATAGATGTCCATAAGGTGGCACAGAGCCTTGAGAGGAGCCTTACAGAGCTGCAGGAACGCATCCTCGGTCTGAGGATGATACCCTTTCAACAGTTGTTTATCAGGCTATCACAGATTATAAGGAGATATGCAAGAAATACAAACAAAGAGATAGAATTGAAGCTGTATGGAGAGGATACAGAGATAGATAAACAGATAGCTGAGGATATCATGGACCCACTTGTACACCTTGTCAGGAATGCGATTGATCACGGGATAGAGACAAAGGAGGAGAGGTTGAGGCTCAATAAGACACCCCATGGCACCCTGACGCTCAAGGCATATTCAAAGGGTAACAGCGTGGTGGTTGAGGTGAAGGATGACGGGAGGGGACTCGATGTTGAGAAGATACGCAAGAGGGCCATCGAGAAGAAGTTGATAAAAGAGGGGCAGGAACTTGATAGACGGGAGATAATAAACCTCATATTCACACCTGGCTTCAGCACAAAGAAGGACGTGAGTGAGATATCAGGCAGGGGGATGGGCATGGATATAGTGAAGGAGAAGATCGCCTCACTCGGTGGTTTTGTTGACGTGGAGACACAGGAGAACGCAGGGACGACCTTCATCATCACCCTCCCCATTACACTCGCCATAGTAAGGGCACTGATAGTGCAGTGTGGCGACCAGAGATTTGCCATCCCGCTTACATCCATCACCGAGACCATTACAGTGAGTGAGGCCGACATCCAGACGATAGAGGGTAGAGAGGTCATAGAGCATCGTAATGAACTCCTTCCCCTTGTAAGGGTTGCGAGTGTCTTCAACTTAAAGGAATCGCACCAGCAGGAGTACTATGCAGTCATCGCTGGTGTTGGTGAGAGGCGACTGGGCCTGCTCATTGACACAATACATGAACAGACAGAGATCGTGATAAAGCCTCTGGGTGAACACCTCAGGGACATACCCTGTCTTTCAGGTGCGGCAGAGGTTGGCAGACACGAGGTTGTATTTGTAATCGATATGGACAGGATGATGGAGGAGGCGCTGAGGAGGAGGGATATCTCAACATCTGCTCTATAAGAGGGCTTATACGATGTATGAGGAATTCTTTGGTCTAAAATGTAAGCCTTTCAGCAAAACCCCTGACCCTGCCTTCCTCTTCTTCAGCAAATCCCATGAGGAGGCGCTTGCAAGACTCCAGCTTGCCGTGGAGGAGAAGGAGATAATACTGCTTACAGGAGAGATAGGCTCTGGCAAGACCACGCTATCACGTGCCCTGATGGACTCCCTCGGAGACAACTACAGGATAATATCGATCCTCAACCCAAGGCTTACCGCCCCCCAGTTTATAAGGGTGATAGCCAGGAGGTTTGGTATAGACCATAACCAGCCCAAGGATGATCTGCTTGAGGCGATCCACACAAAGGTCTTCGAGGACTATACAAAGGGTATCACACCTGTAATAATCATCGATGAGGCCCAGCTCATACCTGACAGGAGCACCTTTGAGGAGATAAGGCTGCTGACCAACTTTCAGCTTGATGAGGAGAACCTCCTGTGCCTCATTATGATAGGACAGCCTGACCTGAGGAAGAGGCTCGAGCGAAAGGCCTATCTGCCACTGAGACAGAGGATAGGGTTGTTCTATCACCTGAAGCCCTTAACCGATGATGAGATAAGGGAGTATATCAGGCACAGGTTGAAGGTTGCGGGCAGGGAGAATCCACTCTTCAGCGACGACGCCATCGAGGCGATATGCAGGTTTTCAAGGGGCATCCCAAGGAACATAAACAACATAGCATCAAACTCGATGCTTGAGGCCTTTGGCTCTGGTAAAGAGCTGATCGATAAAGAGGTCGTTCAGGATATAGCATATGAGCTTGGCCTTAACGGGGTTAGATAATGGATATATCAAGGGTGAGAAAGAGGCTTAAGGAGTTAAGGTCAGGAGAGGGGAAGAAGGATACCGACCAGGGGGAAAAGGCGAGACAGGAGCAGAAGGTTACCGAGACAGGTGTTGAGGAGGCAAGGGCCATGGAGGCCCAGACAGTCGAAGAGGCCCTCGAAGTCCCTCCTGATACGGATGTGGTTGAGGCAGAACCTGTAAAGGAGGTTGAGCTTATTGCATTCAGGATATCGAATGAGGATTATGCAGTGAGGCTGCTGGAGATACAGGAGATCATAAACTACAGGAAGGCGACACCTGTGCCGAGGTCCCCTGCTTATCTAAGGGGTGTGACATTCCTGAGGGGCAAGGTCCTGCCGGTCATCGATCTCAAGAGGCGCCTTGAGCTCAGGGGCGATGGTGATGAGGAGAGCAAGATCATAGTTCTCCACACATCAAAGAATGAACCTGTTGGTGCAATCGTGGGACCGTTTATAAGGGTACTCAGGTTCCCTGAGAGGGAGATCCTGCAACCGCCCCCGACCCTGAGCGAGAGGGAGAAAAGGTTTATAAGAGGGGTTGTGAGGATGGGAGAGAGGTTTATCTCTATATTAAATGTCGATGAGTTAGTAAAGATGGAGGTTGTATGAGCGTATTAGAGAGATTGCAGAAGTTAAGGGATGTAAGCCTTGAGATCAAGATAGTGGGGCTCGTGATATTTACATTGATCGTTGCATCCATAGCCATAGGGGTTATGAGTATCAAGTTTATAAGGACCGATATATACAGGCTTGTTGATGTGTATTCAGGCAACAGCGTTGATTTTATTAAGGATGCAATCGAGGAGACCATGCTTACAGGGGACGCACTGGTTACCAAGGGGATGATAAAGAGGCATGAAGGAAGGGGGCCGATCGAGACCATCACGATCCTCAATGTATCAGGAAGAGACTTCTTTTTAAGGGATAAAGAGCCACTGTCAGAGGATATATCGGCAATCAATGAGATCAAGAAGGGTATATCGAGGTCTGTACTCAGGAAGGACGAATCTATAATCTATTACACCCCCCTGATTAACACAGAACGGTGCGTCAAATGCCATGCCGATGATGGCAGGCTCATAGGAGTCCTCAAGGTCTCGATGTCCATAAAAGATGCAACCCAGCAGATAATCAGGAGGGACAGGATCATAGTGCTGAGTCTTTTGATCGGGACGTTGCTTTTTGGTGGTTTCCTGTGGATCGTCTTCAGGAAGACCGTGATAAGACCTGTTAAGGAGCTTGAGAACTCGGTTGAGAGGCTCTCATATGGTGATCTTTCAATCAGACCCCCTGTTTATTTTAAAGATGAGATAGGCCACCTCAGCCTCGACCTTGCAAAGGGCATGAGGGAGGTTGGCAAGATCATCAACAGGGTGAAGATGATATCTACGAAAATCAAGCAGGTCACAGGAGAGGTGGAGGAGGAGTCCAAGGTGATCATAAAGGGTGCAGAGATGGAGACAGAGTCCTTTGAGAAGATATTGAAGTCTGTCGAAAGGCTCAACAGGACGATGAACGAGATAATAAAGATTATTAAGGAGATCACGGTCCTTGTAGAGCAGAACGCCACAGCCTTCCAGGAGATGGATTCCGTCACCGAGGAGATAAGCAAGAGGACGATAGACCTCTCTGATGCCATAGACTCCACCACCTCCTCGATTGAACAGATGTCTGCCAACATCAAGGAGGTTGCAGAGAGGGCAGAGGAGCTCTCTGCCTCGGCAGAGGAGGCCGTGACCGCCATTGAGGAGATTAACTCCTCTATAAAGGAGATAGAGCTACATACAAGAGAGTCGGCAAAGCTCTCGGAGAAGATAAGCAATGATGTAACAGGCTTTGGGATAAGCGCTGTCGAGAAGACCGTGCTCGCTATGCAGAGCATAAAAGAGAGTATCGATAATGTGGCCGATTATATCGATGTCCTTACCAAGCGGTCCGAGGAGATCGGGAAGATACTGAATGTTATTAATGATATTACCGATCAGACCACCCTGCTTGCGCTTAATGCCGCAATACTTGCCGCACAGGCAGGAGAGCACGGGAAGGGGTTCTCCGTGGTCGCAGATGAGATAAAGGACCTTGCTGAGAGGACATCAATGTCAACGCACGAGATATCCTCCATCATCCAGTCGGTTCAGAATGACGTGAAGAATGTTACCATAGCGGTCTCAAAGGGTCAGCAGGCGATCGAGGAGGGGACAAAGCTGACCAAGGAGGCGAAGGAGACCTTCAAGAAGATAATGGAGAATGTCGTCAAGTCGAAGGAGATGACCGTTGCCATCGAGAAGGCCACGTCTGAGCAGCTGAGGGGGATAGGATTTGTGACCAATACGGTGGAGAAGATAAAGGGGATGATATCACAGACCGCAAGGGCAACGGCCGATCATTCCCAGGGTGTATCCCAGGTGATAATGGCCGCAGAGAAGATAAGGGATGCCACAGGACATGTGAAGACAGCGATCATGGAGCAGGCAAAGGAGGTCAAGAATCTCTATGAATCTGTTGAGACATACACAGGCAAGATCCGTGAGATATCCGATGCAATAAAGGAGGAGAAGAAGATTGCTGAGAATATCCAGACCTCGGTGAGCAGGATAAGCTCCTTCCCGAAGAGGAACAGGGATCATGCACTCTTTGCCAACAGGAAGATAAGGAACCTCCAGAAGGATGCAGAGATACTGCTTGAGGAGCTGAACCTCTTCAAGGTCCCCTCTGAAGAGGAGAAGGGGATCATAAGGATGGGCATCATACCCCTGGAGTCTCCTGCAGAGATGCACAAGAGGTTCTCGCCCCTGTGTGAATACCTGTCGAGGGTGATTGATGTTCCTGTAGAGCCCAGGATCCAGGCTGATTACGAGACAACCATCAAGGAGATCGGAGAGGGTATCACGATGCTCTGTTACATGACACCATCAACCTATATAAAGTCAAAGATAGACTACGGAGTAGAGGTGCTCGTCATGGCCCTGAGGGATGGCAAGCCATTCCATCATGTGGCTATTATTGCCAGGGAGGACAATGACGAGATCAACAGTATACAGGACATAAGGGGCAAGACCTTTGCCTTTGGTGACATCCTCTCCACATCGAGCTATATCGTCCCCATGGCCATGCTGAAGGATGCCGGGATAGAGCTCCAGGATCTCAATTTCTATGATTTCAGGGGCCATCATGATGATGTTGTGAGGGCGGTGCTTGACGGGGAGTTCGACGCAGGTGGTGTGATGGAATCAGTGGCCCAGAGGTACAAGAGAGAGGGGCTGAAGTTCATAAAGGTGTCAGGGAACATCCCTGAGTTCAATATATGCGTGAACAAGAACCTGTCGCCAGAGATGAAACAGAGGATAAAGGATGCACTCATCGGCCTTGATAATAATAAGCCTGAGGACAGGGCGATACTGCAGGCCATATCGCCACACTACACGGGCTTTATCGAGGCCAAGTATGAGGATTACAAATACATCGAGGGCCTGATGGCCAAGCTGGGGATGCTGTAGATACCATGCAGAAGAGAAGGTCATTGACTCGTGAGATGGTTCTGAGGATTGCCCTTGCCTTTGTCGTCCTCCAGTCCGTGGGGATCATCGTGCTTGCATATTCTCTTCGGGATGGAGAGGGGATATTCCTTGTAGTCGCATACGAGCTTTTTGTCCTGTTGGTGGTGCTTTTGATAGCAAACCTCTATAAGAAGAGGTTTGATGATGCCATGGGTGTGATCACCCGTTCACTGGATGAGGTAAGGGGTGGGGCACTGCCGGCCATCCTGGCAGAGACCGACTATGTTGAGACAGAGGATCTGAGGCGATCCATAAACTCCTTTATAACCCATCTCAGGCAGATCTTCTCAGAGAAGTCAGATGGACTGAGGCAGCTGTCGATGATGCTCAGGAGATCGGGTATGCCCGTGGACACCCTGAGCGAGGATGTGAAGAGGCAGAATGAATTGATAAAGAGGCTGGAGGATTCGATAAAGAAGTCCGATGGTTACAGAAGGGAGTTGCTCGATATCACCAGGGACCTCATAGATATCTCAGAGGATAATGTCTCTGCACTCACACAGATAACATCATCTGGCAATGAGATAGAGGATCACACCAGGGAGCTTTTGAAGGCCACCTCTGACATCCATTCCGTGATCATTGAGATAGCACAGGTTGCAAGGGAGATAGCGAAGAACATGGAGAACCTCTCTGTCTCGGTGGAGCAGACCTCTGTTGCAATCGATGAGGTTACAGCGAGCTTCAGGGAGATCGAAAGGAGCACCACAGAGTCGGCCAATCTGACAAAGGAGGTGCGTAACATCGCATCCGAGGGGATGGGTATCGTTGCAGAGGCGATGGATGGGATGGATGAGATAGCTGATTCTGTGAGGAAGAATGTGAGCATGATTCAGGGGCTTGGAGAGAAGTCAAGGGATATAGAGAAGATACTCTCGGTGATCTCTGATATAACGAAGAAGACAAACCTCCTGAGCCTCAATGCGGCCATACTCTCCTCACAGGCGGGGGAGGAGGGGAAGGTGTTCTCCGTTGTTGCAGACGAGATCAAGCTCCTTGCAGACAAGACGAGGGCCTCTGCCAAGGAGATCACAGAGATCATAAAGTCCACACAGGATGACATAGAGGCGACCCTGCGTGTCTCAGAGGAGAGCCTGAAGGCAGTGGAGCAGGGGACTGACCTGGTGGTAAAGACAGGCGAGGCCTTGAGGGAGGTCATAAACCGTGCGCGCCTGTCGGCAGACGCTGCGACTACCATACAGAAGGCCACACATGAACAGGTGATGGGGATCTCACAGATAAATAGCTCGATGGAGATGATCAAGAGTTCGGTTGAGGATGTGACAAAGGCAACATTTATGCAGGAGAAGGGGTCAAGGCAGATAATCTCTGATTCCGAAAGAATAAAGGAGATATCATCCAACCTGATGCGTGGCATCGAGGAGCAGAACAGGGCCGTCCAGATGATGCTCAAGAACCTGCAGACCGCATCTGAGAAGATAAAACACATCAGGGAGGTGGTCAGTCCTGAAAGGATTGATAGAGAGCTTACATCCTCGATTGAGGATATAGAGGCGATAGGCGGTGAGATCATTAACACAATCCAAGAGGTGAAGAATTCGTTTAACAGGGTATACAGGGAGACGACCGAATTTGTGAACGAACTGGAAGGCTTCAGGAGTGAGTAGATTCATAATATTTACCATCTCAGGTGAAGAGTTTGGCATAGATATAAACAGGGTCATCGAGATAATAAGACCACAGAAGGTTACACACTTCCCTGGCGTCCCTGTCTATGTGAGTGGTGTCTTCAACCTGAGGGGTTCGGTCATCCCCCTTATTGACATGAGAAAGAGGCTCAATGTTGATCCACGACCGAATAAGGAGAAGATACTGATAGTGAGGCTCCACAATGGGAAGGTGGGGTTGCTGGTGGACTCTGTTATCGAGATACTGACCATCACAGAGGATAACATCTCTCCGCCACCATCCATATTTAAGGGCCTCAAGACCGAGTATATTAAGGGCATTGGAAGGATAGACGAGAGGTTGATTATAATCTTTAATCTTGAGAGGCTCATGAGCCCTGAAGAGATATCGATGCTTGGAGACATGACAGATAGGTTGTCACAAAGTAAGGATTCAAAAATAGACAGAGAAAAGGAGGGAGAGAACCGTGGGGGGTAGTGAGAGAGAGATCCAGAGGATAAAGGAGCTATTGAGTGACAGGGACCCTGATGTGAGACGAGAGGCTGTCTATTCTTTGATTAATATAGAGGATACCTCCTTATCCCTGCCCCTTCTCATAGATGCATTTAATGATACAGACTGGAGGGTCAGGAAGAGTGCCATAGAGGTGATACTCGGTATAAGGGGGGAGGATGTGATAAAGGCACTTATCAATACCCTCTATAGTGAGAATGCCAATCAGAGGAATTCAGCGATAGAGGCCCTTATAGCCCTTGAGGCAGAGGCCACAGACCATCTGATAAGGGCCTTTGAGACCGACGATCATGATGTCAGAAAGTTCATCATAGACATCTTCGGTGTGACAGGCGATCCAAGGGCCCTTCCCGTGTTTATGAAGGCAATACATGATGAGGACGAGAACATCCAGGCTGCCGCGGTTGAGCACCTTGGCAACCTGAAGACCGTTGAGGTGGTGGATACATTACTCTCTGTGCTTAAGGGTGACAACATATGGCTTTCGTTCCATGCGATCGAGGCATTGGGCAAGATCGGTGACGATAGGGCGGTTGATGTGCTTGTGTCGCTTCTCAAGGAGAAACCCCTGAGGAAGTCCATTATAAAGGCGCTCGGTCAGATCGGAAGGCCTGACTCCCTTGTGCATGTGATCCCCTATCTCAGGGATGACTCAAGGAGTGTGCGGGAGCAGACTATACTCTCCATAATGAGGTATTATCGCAGGCCCGTGGATGAAGAGCTGATAATCAGGCCTGTAAAGGAGGCCCTTGGAGGGGATGCAGTGGCGTTCCTCCGTCCCTATGCAGACAGTGAGAAGAAGGAGCTACGCAAGGCAGCCATCCTGATCCTTACCCTGCTCAAGGATGAAGGTGCGATAGCACGGGCCATGGAGATGTCTGCTGATATAGAGGAGCAGGACAGGGAGGTATTTACCAGGGCGATAGAGTTCGTGGGACGGACGTCCCCTGAATTACTCCTGCCATACTTTGATTCCGATGATGCATACCAGAAGAGGGTCCTGTGCGAGGTGGCCGTAAGGGCAGGAAGCAGGGTCTTCTTCGATCCCCTGCTGAGGCTCTTGAGGGATCCTGATGGACATGTCCGTGGTGGTGCCGCTATTGCACTATCCAAGCTGAAGAAGATCGAGGCAGTGGAGCACATCATACCACTCCTGCAGGATGAATATGAGAATGTCCAGAAAGAGGCCATATTTGCGCTGTCAGAATTGAGGGATGGTCTGAATACCGATGAGGTGATGGCATGGCTTTCGGACGATGATCCCAGCCTGCGGAGGAATGCCGCGATACTGCTGAAGAAGATAGGGAAGAAGGAGGCCATTGAGCCCCTTGGTATTGCGCTCAAGGACAGCGTGCCCGATGTCAGGCTTGCTGTGGTTGAGGCGATAGGAGAAATTAATGGGGAAGAAAGTGTAAAATATCTCCTTCATGCATTGACGGATGAGTCACAGGAGGTGAGGAGGTCGGCAGCCCTTGCACTTGGGAGGATAGATGATGAGAGGGTCGTTGACTCCCTTGTGCTCCTGCTGTCTGATCCTGAAATATGGGTGAGGGAGGCTGCGATAAGGGGTCTTGCAGAGAGGGGGGACAACAGGGCGGTGAGGCATTTAATCCAGCTCCTCTCGGATGAGTCGGGTATAATAAGGCTTGCCGCTATTGAGGCACTCGGAGGCTTCAGGGGCGAGGAGGTCAAGACGGCCCTGCTTGCACTCCTGAAGGACCCTGACCCTGAGATCAGGAGCACGGCTGTTGAGTCCCTCAGTGGTCATGACGATGTGGTTGATTATTTAAAGCCCCTGCTTGAGGACAGTAGCTGGAGCGTGAGAAAGAGGGTGGTGGATGTGATCGGCAGGTCATTCAGGGATGAGAACATGGAGCTTTTAAGAAGGGTTTCATTAACCGATAGTGATGCAGAGGTCAGGGAGACGGCAAAGAGGTATTTAGATGGTTAATAACCTTATCCCTTTATCGACAGAAGAGTTCAGACTGATAAGGGACCTTATAGCAGAATACTGTGGGATATTCTTTGATGACAGGCTGAAGTTTATCGTTCAGCTCAGGCTGACCAATCGCCTGTATATCCACAGGATGAAGGATTTCAGGGAGTATTATCGTCTCCTGAAGTATGACAGGAACAGGGAGGAGGAGCTACAGACCATAATAGATATATTGACCGTGAACGAGACATACTTCTTCAGGGGGGGGACACAGATCGATGCCTTCCGGAACGAGGTCCTGCCTGAACTGAAGGAAAGGAACAGGGAGGAGAGGAGGATAAGTATCTGGTCTGCTGGCTGCTCTACAGGGGAGGAGCCCTATACCATTGCGATGTGCCTGCTTGAGGATGATGACTTCGTGAGCTGGGACATCAACATCATCGGCAGCGATATAAGCCAGAGGGTATTGAGTGCGGCAAGGAAAGGGGTGTACAAAGACAACTCCTTCAGATGCACGGACAAGTATTTCATAGACACATACTTTGAGAGGAATGAGAATGGTGAATACAGGATAAAGGATAAGGTCAAGCAACTGGTGAACTTCAGCTTCCTTAATCTCGTGGACTCGTACAAGGTGAGGTTGATAGGCTCTGTGGACATCATCTTCTGTCGCAATGTGTTGATGTATTTCAGGCCTGATTCGCGGAAGATCGTTGCAGAGAATCTCTTCGATGTCTTAAGACCTGGTGGTTTTCTCTTTCTTGGACACTCTGAATCCCTGATGAATATAACCACCAAATTCCGCCTCAGGCATCTAAAGACCGACATAGTCTATCAGAAGCCTCTGAGTCCTGCCTGACAGGGTGTATGGATATGGAGAGGAAACCATTAAATGTATTGATCGTAGATGATTCTGCCTTCAGCAGGCAGACCATAAAGGCTATACTCCAGAAAGACCCTGATGTGGGCCAGATAGATATAGCCTTTGATGGCAAGGACGGGCTGAACAAGATACTGAGAAAGAAGCCTGACATCGTGACCCTTGATCTTGAGATGCCAGGGATGGACGGTTTTACGCTCCTCAGGTGGATCATGGAGAACACGCCCCTGCCTGTAATCGTCATCAGCGCCCATGGAGGGAACAACACAGTCTTCAAGGCCCTACAGCTTGGTGCAGCAGACTTTATAGAGAAGCCCACAAAGAGGGCGAACGAGGAGCTCAGGATGATCGAGCAGGACCTGCTGAGGAAGTTTGCTGCACTCAAGTCCCTCAAGATGGATAATCTTATGAGGACGCTCTCCCTTATGGAGGGAGAGGTGGTGAAGAAGGCGGTTCCTGTTACAAGGAGGAAGGTGGAGGTGATAGCCATTGGTGCATCCACAGGGGGCCCGACGGCCATCCAGTCTATACTATCGCGTCTTCCATCAGACCTTCATGCTACTGTCCTGATAAGCCAGCATATGCCCGAGGGCTTTACACGATACTTTGCCGAGAGGATGGACAGTGTGAGCCTTCTCAAGGTGAGGGAGGCGAGGGACGGTGAGCCACTCAACAGGGGCGAGGTGCTTATCTGCCCTGGTGGACATCACCTCCTCTTGAAGAGGCTGGGCAATAAGGTGTGCGTCAGGACGATAAAGGCATCTCCAGGAGACAGGTATGTGCCATCCATTGATATGATGATGCAGTCTGCCTCGGATATATACGGAGAAAGGGTCATGGGTATAATACTGACAGGGATGGGCAGGGATGGAGTTGCCGGCATGAAGGCCATAAGGGATAGGAACGGCCTGACCCTGGTGGAGTCTGAAAAGAGTGCCATTGTCTACGGGATGGCGAACGAGGCGATATCCTCAGGCGTTGTCGAGAAGGTCCTCCCGCTTGAAGAGATCCCATTTGAGATTATAAAAAACACATCATCATCCTCCCCTTACTCTTAAATAGGAAGCCCTTAGCTGACCACATGCCGCCTCTATATCCACCCCCTTGCTCTTCCTGATCAATGTGGTGATCCCTGCATCCCTCAATATCCTCTGGAATGCAGATATCCTCTCATCAGGCGGCCTCTTGAATGTGTGATTCGGGACGGGGTTATAGGGGATGAGGTTCACCTTTGCCCTTATCCCTCTCAGGAGCCTGAGGAGCCTCTTTGCGTCTTCATCAGAGTCATTCACACCATCTATCAGGATATATTCAAATGTTATCCTCCTCCTTGGCCCAATCGGTAGGGATCTGCATACATCAATCAGCCTCCTCAGTGGATATTCCCTGTTTACAGGCATGAGCCTGTTCCTCGTCTCGTCCGTGGTGGCATTGAGGGATATTGCGAGGTTGATGCCAGGGACGGCCCTGTATAGCCTCCTGATCTCAGGGATGATGCCCACCGTTGAGAGCGTGATCCTCTTCTTTGAGAGCCCCATGGGGCCTGTGATCCTCTTGATCGCCTCTATCACCTCATCGGTATTGTCCAGTGGTTCACCCATACCCATGAACACGATATTGGTGATCCTTAGGCCCCTTAATAACTTCTTTACGGCTATTACCTGGTCAACTATCTCAAAGGCCTTCAGATCCCTTCTCAGACCGAGTCTCCCCGTGATACAGAATCTGCACGCCCTCCTGCAACCAACCTGTGAGGAGATGCACAGGGTGTTCCTGTCTCCTTCAGGGATCAAGACGCTCTCGATGGTCTCGCCGTCGTCCAGTTCAAAGAGGAACTTCTTTGTCCCATCCCTTGATGTGAGGCTCTTGAGGGGCCTCAGCTCAGGTATGAAAGCCTTTCTATTTAATTCCTCACGGAGTTCCTTTGAGAGGTCGGTCATCTCATCAAAGCTTGATGCATATCTTTTATACAACCAGTTGATGATCTGCCGTGCCCTGTACGGTTCCTGCCCCAGCCCCTCAACAAATCGGACGAGCTCCGCCTCTCTCAATTGTTTTATATTCACCCTCATGTTAGTATTTTACAAAAACACCCTCCAAAACTTGTTTTTTTATTAAAAAAATGTTATTTTATATTAGTTTTCTTTATTCTTTTATTAGACAGAGTGGGCCTTTCCCACTCTTTTGTTTTTATTGGTGATACTATGGATACAAGGGAGCTTGAGAGAAGGGTGAGGGAGATGATCGAGCCTGTTGTCTCCTCCCTTGGTGTAGAGCTGGACTATGTTGAGGTCTCCAAGATGCGGGGCAGACTGCTCGTGAGGATATTCATCGATAAGGAGGGCGGGGTGACGGTGGATGATTGTGAATATGTGAGCAGGGAGATTGAGGCAATCCTGGATGTCGAAGACCCCATACCGTCCTCCTATGTGCTGGAGGTGTCATCACCTGGTCTTGACAGGCCCCTCAGGAATCCCGATGATTTCAAGAGGTTCTCTGGCAGGACTGCAAGGATCATTACAAAGGCCCCGCTTCAGAATCAGACATTCTTTGTGGGTGATATCGAGACGGCAGGAGATGAAGAGGTCGTCCTGCTGATGGATGGTGGCAAGAGGGTAGCCATCCCATACAGTATCATCTCAAGGGCGAGACTGGAGGTGAACATATAAGGTGAAGAGGGAACTCATACGATTGATTGAGCAGATAGTCAGGGAGAGGGGTATACCGAAGGATACACTCATCGGTACCCTTGAGTCGGCCCTTCTGTCAGCCGTTAGAAAGAAATACGGGCTTGAGCCTGAGATAAATATAAAGGTGGATCCCGAGACAGGGGAGATATCCATAAAGGCGTTGAAGAAGGTGGTCAGTGAGGTGAAGGAGCCAGAGGTCGAGATATCACTCGATGAGGCAAGGATGATCGATCCATCGAAGAATGTGGATGATACCATAGAGGTGCCGGTCTCCCTTGAGGGTTTTGGGAGGATAGCGGCCCAGACAGCAAAACAGGTCCTGTTCCAGAGGGTGAGGGAGGCAGAGAAGGGGGCCATATACGAGGAATTCAAGGACAAGACAGGACAGATCGTCAGTGGCGTTGTGATACGGAAGGAGAGGGGCGCATACTATGTTGCGGTTGGAAGGGCCGAGGCAACTCTGCCGATAAAGTCCACCCTTCCTAACGAGAGCCTGAAGCGGGGGGAGACCATCAGGGCATATATAGAGGAGGTCAAGATCACGCCCAAGGGGCCTGTAATACTGCTGTCAAGGACACATCCAAACTTTGTTATAGAGCTCTTCAAGATGGAGATACCCGAGGTCTATGAGGGTATAGTCGTTATAAAGGACATCGTCAGGGAGGCAGGTGACAGGACAAAGCTGACGGTGATATCCAACAATGATGCCGTTGACCCTGTTGGTGCGTGTGTTGGGATGAAGGGCACGCGCGTCCAATCCATCGTGAGGGAGCTGAAGGGCGAGAGGATCGATATAATCCCCTGGACGGATGATCCAAGGATGTTGATAGCAAAGGCACTGAGCCCTGCCATGGTCGACAGCATTGGTATAAACGAGGAGGAGAAGACCGCCTTGGTGGTTGTCAGTGACGACCAGTTATCAATAGCCATAGGCAAGAAGGGACAGAATGTGAGGCTTGCCATGAAGCTCACAGGTTGGGATATCAAGATAATCAGCGAGTCTGAGTATGAGAAGATAAAGGCAGGAGAGGCAGAGTTAGGGCTTGAGGAGGTTCAGAGGAGAGAGGGAGGTATAGCCTCCGCAGATGAACAGGCTGAATAACAAGAACCCTGAGAGGGTCCTCAACAGGAGGCCTGCAATATCCATTGACACGCCTGTTCAGTATCTGAAGGGCATAGGGCCTCAGAGGGCAAGACTCCTTCAGAGGTTAGGGATCAAGACCCTCCATGATCTCTTCTACTACATCCCGTGGCGATATGAGGACAGGAGGGTCATAAAGAGGCTCTCGGAGCTGAGATATGGACAGCTTGAGACCACAACCGGTGAGGTCATATCCAAAGGTGTTGTCACAACCCCGAAGAAGAGGCTGAAGATATTCGAGATAGCGGTCACCGATGGCTCAGCGGTGCTCTATTGCAAGTGGTTCAACCAGCCCTATCTTGAGAAACACTTCAGAAAGGGTCAGAGGATCATACTGAGTGGTGTTGTGAAGCCCCGTTCTTTCGCAGCCCCTGGCTTTGAGATGGAGAACCCTGTCTTCGAGCCCGTGGATACAGAGAGCAGGTTTATCCACACATCAAGGATCGTGCCTGTCTACAAGGCCACAGAGGGGATATCAACGAAACAGCTCAGGACACTGATGTATAATATCATCACCACCCATAAGGACCTTATAGAGGATTATGTCCCAGGGGATATATTAAAGAGGAACGGTCTGATGCCACTCAGGGAATCGTTGATGGAGGTCCATTTCCCCGAAGGGGAGGCCGATATAGAGGCCCTCAACAGGGGTCTGAGCCCTGCCCACAGGAGGCTTGCCTTTGACGAGCTCTTCCTCCTTGAGCTCGGCCTTGCCATCATGAAGAGGAACGAGTCTGTTGAGCTTGGTATCTCGTTCAAGGATGGTGACGGGCTCGTGAGGAGGTTTATCGAGGCACTGCCCTTTGAGCTGACCTCTGCACAGAAGAGGGTGATAGGACAGATAATGGAGGATATGGAGTCTCCCCTGCCGATGAACAGGCTGGTCCATGGTGATGTGGGCTGTGGCAAGACCGTGGTTGCACTCGCTGCCATGCTCAAGGCCGTTGGCAGTGGTTATCAATCGTGCCTCATGGCCCCTACAGAGATACTCGCTGAGCAGCATTATATAAATATCCACAGGATGGTCGAGGGGCTCGGGCTCAATGTGGTGATGCTCACATCAGGGACAAAGGACAAACCCCTTGAGGAGATACAGAGGGGAGATGCACACATAGTGATAGGAACCCATGCCCTGATACAGGAGAGGGTCAGGTTTAACAGGCTGGGGCTCACAATAATCGATGAACAGCACAAGTTTGGCGTCATCCAGAGGGCGAGCCTGAGGCGCAAGGGGGTGAATCCTGATGTGCTTGTGATGACCGCCACCCCCATACCCCGCACACTTGCACTCACGCTTTATGGAGACCTTGACATATCCGTTATAGACGAGCTCCCTCCTGGCAGGAGGCCTGTCCTGACAAAGGTATTCTTCCCCTCGATGAAGGAGAAGATATATTCCCTTATAGAGGATGAGCTCTCAAAGGGCAGGCAGGCGTATGTGGTCTATCCCCTTATAGAGGGCTCGGAGAGGCTCGACCTCAAGACGGCAATAGAGGGTGCGGAGGCGCTCAGGAGGGTCTTCCCCGAGAGGAGGGTGGGGCTTGTCCATGGGAGGATGAACGCATCAGAGAGGGAGGCTGTTATGCTGAGATTCAAGTCAGGTGAGATCGATATCCTGGTGGCAACCACGGTGATAGAGGTTGGTGTGGATGTGCCCAATGCCTCATTGATGCTCATCGTCCATGCAGAGAGGTTCGGACTCGCCCAGCTACACCAGTTGAGGGGGAGGATAGGGAGGGGCACCCATGAGTCTTACTGTATACTCCTGGCATATCCCCCGTTTACAGAGGAGGCACACAGGAGGCTCAAGGCAATGGAGTCAACCAGTGATGGCTTCAAGATCGCTGAGGAGGACCTCCTCATAAGGGGGCCTGGCGAGTTCTTTGGCACCAGGCAGTCAGGCATGCCTGATCTCAGGGTGGCCAATATCATCAGGGATGTCGATCTACTCGAGATATCGAGGCGTGAGGCGTTTGCACTCGCTGATGCTGACCCAGGATTGAGAGACTATCCCCTTTTAAGGGAGTTCTTAAACAGGAGGTGGATGGGTAGACTCGAATTGATAAAGAGTTAGATTCGAGTCTCTCAAGGGCTATGCTTGGCATTATAAGGAGGAGCATAAGGGAAGGATTAAACAGGATTAAATGGATGGCCGCGTTTCTTGCAGACAGGATAAGGGCAGAGACATTGATTGCAAGACACCTTTATGAGAGCAGCAGGATCGAGGACAGGATCGATGAGCTATACAGGGATATCGGCAGGAGGATATGCGAGCTTGATGAAAAGGGTGAGAGGGTCTCATCAGATGACTTTGTGATAAAACAGGCGATTAACGAGATCAAGGGTCTAAGGGCGATGATAAGAGACCACAAGGAGAAGGCAAGGGAGCTGAGCAAACTACCGGAATGATTGGGTATATCATAGTATTCATCTTGGGTGCGGTCATAGGTTCTTTTCTGAATGTATGTATATACCGGCTCCCCAGGGACATCTCGATAATCATGCCCTCCTCTATGTGTCCCTCCTGTGGAAGGCCCATAAGGTTCTATGACAATATACCGATAATAAGCTACATCCTTCTGAAGGGCAGGTGCAGGGAGTGTGGTTCCAGGATATCCATCAGATATCCATTGGTGGAGGCACTTAACGCCTTATTGTTTGTGTCTGTATTGCACAGGTTTGGTTCTGAGAGCCCCCTTCTCCTCGTGATATACCTGTTCTTCGTCTCCTCCCTGATAGTGATTACCTTCATAGATCTTGAGTTCCAGATAATCCCTGATCGTATAACCATTCCATGGATACCGATCTCCCTCGTCTTCGGGGCGACGATCCTCCCTGATCCCTTCTTCAGGCATGACCTCCTTGGCTTCAAATCCTCTCTTATTGGTATGCTATCAGGTGGTGGCCTCTTCTATATGATCGCCATAGTTGGGAAGGCCATATTCAGGAAGGATGCGATGGGTGGAGGGGATATAAAGCTGATGGCGGTGGTTGGAGGGATGCTTGGTTATAAAGGGGTCATACTCACCACATTCATCGGCAGTCTTGCTGGCTCAATAGTGGGGATGATGGTCATCTTTTACAACAGACAGAGGTGGGGTGTGAGGATACCATTTGGCCCATTCCTTGCCCTTGGTGCACTCGTTAGTCTCCTGTCAGGGCAGGAGATCCTCCATTGGTATCTCTCCAGGCCTTATGTCTGATCAGGGTGTGGTATGGGAGACAGGACGGGTAGAGATATCCTCATCTATCTTATAATCGGGCTTTCAGGCCTCTTTCTTGGCATGGTTGTAGCCTCCTACCTGAGTGGCACCATTACGGGTGCAATCCTTCCTATCGTGGCCCTTGTGCTGACCATCTCGGCCTACTCTATACTGAGACTCTATCTCTCAAGGCAGAGGAGGATGTTGAGGGATCAGGGGCAGGGGGATGAGGAGACAGAGGTGGGCTTTGTGGTCGATACCTTCCACGAGCTTGTCAGCAAACTCAAGGAGAAGGAGAGGGAGCTTGCACGGCTTAAGGCCCAGGCCGAGGAGAGGGCAGGGATGATAGAGGCCTACAGCGACAATATCCTCCAGAGCATCCCGAGCGGGGTTATAAGCATGGACAACGAGATGAGGATAAGGAGTATAAACCGTGCAGCCGAACAGATACTCGGCCTGAGTTCAGAGGATGTGGTCGGGATGGACTCTATGGAGGTCTTCGGGGAGCCTATAGTCAGCATCCTAAGGGATAAGAGGAGCATCACAAGGGCTGAGTATCCTTATACAGCAAGGGACGGCAGGCATCTGTGGCTCGGGGTGACCACCTCTCAACTGAGGAATAAATCAGGCGAGGCCATAGGGATGCTCCTCATCTTTACAGACCTCACGGATATAAAGGCACTGCAGGAGGAGGTGAGGCTCAAGGAGAGGCTCTCACAGCTTGGTGAGATGTCCGCTGGCATAGCACATGAGCTCAGAAACTCCATGTCAGTGATAGCAGGCTATGCAAGGCTCCTCAAGAGGAATATAGACGAGGCCAACAGGCCATCTGTGGAGTCCATACTGTCAGAGATAAGGGGTATGGACATGGTTATATCAGAGCTCCTCTCGTTTGCCAAGCCCACCGTGCTGAATAAGACAACGGTTGATCTCAACAGGCTGATAGAGGATACAGCCTCTGCAGTGGTAGGCGACAGGGACTCTATCAGGCTATCTATAAAGACACACGACACCCTGATGGTGAAGGCAGACGAGACACTCCTCAGGCAGGCTATCACGAACCTCCTTGTCAATGCGATTGAATCCATGCCTGATGGAGGTATGCTTGATGTAGAGACTTCCCTGCACGGAGAGATGGCGATGATCAGTATAAGGGATACAGGCACAGGGATAGCCGATGATATCAGGGATAAGGTGTTCCTCCCCTTCTTCTCGACAAAGGAGAAGGGCACAGGCCTTGGACTTGCCCTTGTCCAGAAGATAATCGTTGCACACAACGGACGGGTGGAGTTCGAGAGCAACGTGGGAAAGGGCACGGTGTTCAAGATCAGTCTGCCAGTGGGTTAGGCCGTCAGGATTAATTCACTCCATTATGAGGAAGGGAGATACCATAGGGCTAAGGCTTGAGAAGTTTGTCTTCGGTGGCAAGGCCCTGGGCTTTTATGAGGGCAGGGCCGTCTTTGTGTGGGGAGGGATCCCTGGGGAGGAGGTCAGGGTCAGGATCATCAGGAAGAAGAGGGATTACCTTGAGGGTGATCTGGTGGAGGTGGTCACACCTTCACCCCTGCGGATACCACCTGAGGAGGAACACTACATGAGCTGTTCGCCCTGGCAGATTATAGATTATCCTCAGGAGATACAATGGAAGATCGAGATACTGAAGGAGCTCTTCCAGAGGACCTTCATGATAGACATAGGGGACTTTGAGCTCTCACATGGAAGGCCCTATCACTACAGGAACAAGCTTGAGCTGAACTTTGTGGATACACCTGAGGGGGTGAGGATCGCCTTTTACAGGAGGCAGGGGAGGAGCAAGCTGCCTATCTATGGATGTAAACTCGCCATAGACTCTATCAACAGGGTTGCCCTCTCCATAGAGGAGATCCTGAGGAGGCATCGCATCAGGGAGGATCAGTTGAAGACACTGACCCTGAGGTGTAACAGGGAGGGAGAGGTTATCGGCTCCCTCTATGTCAAGGAGGAGGGCTTCCCTGACCTCACAGGAGAGGTCTCCAGGATAGGGGGCCTCAGGGGCTTTAAGATCGTCTATTCATCCCCCATGTTCAGTGCCTCTGTGGTCACAGAGGTGCTCTACAGGATCGGTGAGGAATACCTGAAGGAGAGGCTCCTCCATAGAGAGATATACTTCTCTGACCTTACCTTTTTACAGGTCAATATGGATGAGTTCGAGAAGATGATGACGGATCTGAGGGGTTTTGTCTCTCAGGACGACAGGGTCTATGATATATACTCGGGTGTGGGTGCAATAGGGATATGTCTTGATGCAGGGGAGGTTACATTTGTGGAGAGCGAGGAGGAGTCTGCAAGGCTTGCAGAATATAACTGTAAGGTTAATGGTCTAAAAAACTACAGGGTCATAGGTGAGAGGGCCGAAGTCTTCCTGAGGGGTGCAGGTGAGCCATCGGTGGTGATACTGGATCCTCCCAGGGCAGGCCTGAGCAAGAAGATAATAAAGGCCCTCCTGAGGAGGCTTCCGAGGAGGATCATCTATGTATCCTGTAACCAGTCCACGCAGGCCAGGGATGTGAAGATGCTCATGGAGAGGTACAGGATCAGTTTCTTCAGGGCATATAACTTCTTTCCCCGCACACCCCATATAGAGAGCCTTATGGTGCTCGACCTCCTGGTCTGAGCTTGTCAAACCCTGCCGGGGTATGATATATTTTATATTAGCCCTGTCTTCGTGCACACCATAACTCAATAAGAGCTATATAGGGAGGGTGAGATTATGCCGATTTATGAATACAAATGCACAAGTTGTAATGACCAGTTCGAGGTCACACAGAAGATAACGGACGATCCCCTTTCCACATGTGAACATTGCGGGGGAGAATTGAAGAGGCTGATAACCAACACATCTTTTGTGCTCAAGGGCAGTGGCTGGTATGTGACAGACTATCCATCTCCTGAGAGAAAGAAGGCGATGGAAGAGGCAAAGAAGGCCACAGAGGGCACAAAGAAGCAGGATGACAGGAAGAAGGAGGCCGTCGGGTCAAAGTGAGTTGATAGGAAGAGCCACCGAGGGGACTCGAACCCCTAACCTGAGCATTACGAATGCCCTGCTCTACCTGTTGAGCTACGGTGGCTATTGAGAGGGCGTTTCAGTATAACCTCAAAGTTACAGATTACCACAAGTGGCCTGCCTGATTCATCCATCACTATCTCACCACGATTGTCCACAGTAATGAGCAGGTCATCGGGTTTCAATAATGAGCCATCATATCCCACATCCTCAAGCCTCTTCTTTGTGTCTGCAAGGAGCCTGATACAGAGTGCCCTGTCTATCAGGCCCTCGGTTACAGCCCTCTCGAGATCAACAGGTCTATACAGCGGGCCCTTCTGTCTTGCAACCCACTCATCAGGCCCGTTATAGTATCCCTGGATCATTATATAATTGTGGTCCTCCCTGAGCACAGGGTTGCCCTCGGGGTCAAGTATATCCTTGTGGGATTTATACTTCCTCAGGTCTACAGAGGGCTCTATCTTCGGACTTCCAGTCATATAAATGGCCCTCACATATACACACGGGATGCCGAGCCTGGTCAGTTCATGGGCGATTGCAAACTCCTCAAACGGACTGTTTATTCCTGCCTCTCCAAGACCTGGGTGATACCTCTCCTCCTCTTTTTCGGGTATCTCCCCCACCCTTGATGTCTTCCATACGAGGTGGATGTTATCCTTTGTTACAGTGTAATAAACCTCTTTCCTGTTGGAGAGTCTTATATTTGGTGTCTTCCTCCACCTCTCGGGAAGGAAGTAATCGAATAATCGGGCGTTCCTTCCAACCACCCACAGGCGGCCTCCTGTGCTCTCGGCATGGCCATAGATGTAAGGGACACCCATTATCTCCATACTGGACAGATGGGGTGGCAGTGGCGTGGGGATGAACCTGTCCCTCTGGTCGTCGAGATAGGAGTGTCTCCTTGAGTTCTTGACCTCGGCCTCGTGTTCTGGTGTCCTGAGCATCAATTCATAGTCCACCACAGAGTATCTCCCTGCATGGATGAGTTCATACAGGTATTCTATCTGTTTTCCTGGGCCTGAATTGCCAAGCTCCTCGACCCTCTTTGAATCCTCCTCGTTTATTATGATATGCTCTGGCTTCATGTCAGCCACGAGGTAACCCTTCTTCATGAGATGCTCCATAACCATCCTGTCAAGTATCCTGAGGTGCTCAAGCCTTTTGTCCTCTTCGATATCTATATGTTTAAATAACTGGAGCAGATCCTTCCCATCTATCCACTTATAGATGAGCTTATACTGTTTCAGTATATCAAGGTCTATGCCTGGGTGCTTTGCCCTTATCCTGTTGATCTTTGCCTTTGACCTGCCACTCTGCCATATCTGCATCCTCTCGGGCGGGACATAGATGGCCATCGGAAGTTGCGTGTTTATCCTCAGATCCCTTGGACCATACATGCTCTCCCTCAGTTCCATAACCAGTGAGAACTCCTCCCATGGACTGTTGAACTCTGCGTCACAGAATTCCTGGAGGGTGTGGGTGTCAACAGGCACATCCTCACCAACCCTGGAGTTCTTGATGACGAGGTTGAGCACCTTCCCATCGACCTCCTTTGTGGGCACCCTGTATACAGAGCCTGTCCCTGCAAGCCTCACCCTGTTCTTATTGAACCACTCCTTCTCATACCAGTTCTCTATCTCGAGGTGTCTGCTGTATCTCTCTGCAAACCTTGTGAGATAGATATCACCTCCATCACTCGTTTTATGATGGATATAGACAACACCCAGGACATTGAGCAGGGTCTTTCTGTGGACACCGACTGACTTTTGCGCCTCGGCTTTTATCATACTAATATTTTACATCAGCACGGAGGGATTAATCTCTTTAGCCGCCAAGGCGCCCCTTGAACTCCTCAAGCTGTCTCCAGAGCCTATCAGGCAGCCTTGCCCCGAACGTCTTGAAGTGGTGCTCTATGTTGGGTATCTCGGCCTTCCACTGCGAGATATCCACACTCAACAGTTCCCTCATGTCCTCAGGTGGTATGTCCAGGCCTTTTAGATCCAGGTCCTCCATCCTCGGCAGGAGGCCGATAGGGGTCTTTACAGCATCCACCTTACCGTCTATCCGTTCGCACATCCACTTGAGCACCCGGCTGTTTTCACGAAAGCCAGGCCAGAGGAACCTGCCATCTCCGTCCTTTCTGAACCAGTTTACATAAAATATCCTTGGTGCCTTGTCCCTGAGTCTGTCACCCATATCGAGCCAGTGCTTAAAGTAATCGGCCATGTTATAGCCACAGAATGGCTTCATGGCGAACGGGTCGTATCTCAGGTTGCCGATCGCACCGATATTTGCAGCGGTCGTCTCTGACGACGCAGTGGCACCCATAAAGACACCATGATCCCAGTTGAATGCCTCATACACAAGCGGCACAACGGTGCTCCTCCTGCCACCGAAGATGAATATGTCTATAGGCACACCATCAGGGTTGTCCCAATCACTGGAGATTATAGGACACTGGGATACAGGCGCGGTGAACCTTGCATTCGGGTGTGCTGCGTCTCCTGGGCTCTCAGGTGTCCAGTCGTTACCCCTCCAGTCTATTGCATGGGACGGGACATCATCGGTCATCCCCTCCCACCAGACATCACCATCGTCAGTGAGTGCACAGTTGGTGAAGATTACATTCTCCCTGAGCGTCTCCATGGCCACCGAGTTTGTCTCATACGATGTCCCAGGAGCAACCCCGAAGAATCCACTCTCAGGGTTAATGGCATAGAGACGACCATCATCACCGATCCTCATCCAGGCGATATCATCCCCTATACATTCTGCCCTCCATCCCGGTATTGACGGCTGAATCATCGCAAGGTTGGTCTTTCCGCATGCAGATGGGAAGGCAGCAGCGATATGGTATCTCCTGCCCTCAGGGCTTATAAGCCTCAGTATGAGCATGTGCTCTGCCATCCATCCCTCACGCCTCGCCATGGCAGAGGCGATGCGGAGGCCCATGCATTTCTTCCCAAGCAGTGCATTCCCTCCATAGCCTGAGCCATAAGACCATATCAGGTTCTCCTCAGGAAAGTGACTTATGTATTTCTTCTCCATGGGTGCACATGGCCACAGGGAGTCCTTCTGCCCCTCTGATAATGGCGCACCGATCGAGTGCAGGCAGGGGACAAAATCGCCATCCTCACCAAGGGCCTCGATAACCCTGTTACCCACACGGGTCATAATATGCATGTTGACAACGACATACGGGCTGTCTGATATCTCAACACCGATCTTCGACATCGGAGAGCCGATGGGTCCCATCGAGAAGGGTATCACATACATGGTTCTGCCCTTCATACATCCCCTGTATAGTGTCAGCATCGTCTTCTTGAGCCTGTCAGGCTCTATCCAGTTGTTTGTTGGTCCGGCATCTTCCCTGGAAGGGGTGCTGATATATGTGCGATCCTCGACCCTTGCAACATCACTCGGATCTGACCGGAACAGAAAGCTATTGGGCCTCTTCTTGAGCGGTATGGCCATCCTGCTGTCAACCATCATCCTCATCAGTCTCTCATACTCCTGCCTTGAACCATTACACACATAGATGTCCTCAGGGGTGCACAGCTCTGCAACCTCCCTGATCCATCCTGCAAGCCTTTTGTTTTTTATTGGTATCTCCATATCTACCTCCACTCAGGATAGGTTCTTCCCTCAACTATATTGATAGAGAGGCTCCAGGGATTCCACCCGAAGCCCTCAACCAAAGTTTAATAATTATACCGACAGACAAAAAAATTATCCATAATCTCAAGGTTATGTAATTTTATCCTGTCTTCGGTTAAAATAGGATACTCAAAGGGCTATGGATCCTTCAGGCGTGATGATAAGGCAGATAATTATATCCATCCTCCCCATACTCATTGCCATCACCTTTCATGAGGTTGCCCACGGGTTTGTTGCAAACAGGCTCGGTGATCCCACCGCCAAGTTTGTCGGCAGACTCACGCTCAACCCCTTTGTCCATATAGACCCTGTTGGCACCATACTGATGCCCCTGATGTTATTCATCTTTACAAATGGACAGTTTGTCTTTGGCTATGCAAAGCCTGTCCCCATAAATCCTCAGAATTTCAGGGACCCGCGGAGGGATATGGCCATCTCTGCTGCTGCAGGACCTTTAATGAACATACTACTTGCTGTACTGAGCCTCCTGATAATCAAATTCTTGATTGCACCCCTCTCTGCGGTCTCACCTGCTGTTGTGACCGCAAGGATATTAAAGCCATTGATGTTGATGTTTACATCGAGTATTATAATTAATGTCGTCCTTGCATCATTCAATCTTATACCGATACCACCACTTGATGGTGGGAGGGTGCTTGTAGGGCTTCTGCCTTATAAGCAGGCGATATCATTCAGCAGGATAGAACCATTCGGTTTTATCATAGTGATAGTGCTGATAGTGACAGGGATAGCGCAGTATTTTGTCATTCCCCTTGTGAATCTGTTTCTTGCGTTGTTGCGACTATTGTAATAATCAAATCCCACGATGGCTTTAAGGAGATAGGGTATGAAGAAGAGGGTCTTAAGCGGAATGCAGCCGAGTGGACGGTTGCATATAGGTAATCTCGTTGGTGCGCTCCAGAACTGGGTGAGACTGCAGGATGAGTACGAATGTTATTATTTTGTTGCAGACTGGCATGCCCTTACATCCCAGTATGCGGATACATCCATGATAAGGGATTATGTGGAAGACCTGATCATGAACTGGCTGTCTGCAGGGCTTGATCCAGAGAGGTCAACCATATTTATACAGTCCCACGTGCCAGAACATGCGGTTCTGCATGTCCTGCTCTCGATGATTACACCCCTTGGCTGGCTCGAGAGGGTCCCCACATACAAGGAGAAGCAGTTTGAGATGAAGGACAAGGATCTCAACACCTATGGATTCCTTGGGTACCCGTTACTACAGTCAGCGGATATACTGATCTATAAGGCCAACTATGTGCCTGTGGGGATCGATCAGGTCTCTCACCTTGAACTGACGAGGGAGATATGCAGGAGGTTTAATAATTTTTATGGCAGGGTCTTTCCTGAACCAGAGGCCCTTCTTACGGAGTTTCCAAAGGTTACAGGGCTTGATGGCCGTAAGATGAGCAAGAGCTATAATAACTGTATCTACCTCTCAGATCCCCCTGAGGTGGTTGAACAGAAGATAAGGACCATGACCACCGATCCGCAGAGGATAAGGAGGACAGACCCAGGGGAGCCTGAGAAGTCACCGGTCTTTCAGCTGCATAAGATATTCTCCTCAAAGGCAGAGCAGGATGAGGTGGCCGAGGGGTGCCGCACTGCCAGGATAGGTTGTATAGATTGTAAAAAGGTCCTGATCAAGAACATCTTCAGGGTGCTTGAGCCCATTTGGCAGAAGAGAAACAGCCTCAAGGAGAGGCCTGAGGTGCTGAGGGAGGTGATCAGCTCAGGCGCTGAAAGGGCAAGGAGGGTTGCCTCTGAGACCATAGATGAGGTGGTAAGGGCCATCAGGCTCTATACCTGACCTTTTAAGTAATTTATTAAGTATTTCACGCAATCTATTGAAAAATATGATTATTTTTGGATGTGAGTGTCCCCCTCATTTTTTGCTGGACAGATTCCTCTCCGCCTGGTATAATAGATTATCCCTGGTCATAAGATTCTGTCTGTCATCATCAGCCTTCTTCTTTGTTGCAGCGGCGGCGGTTAAACCCCCCTTTTCAGGCTTATGCCTGACAGAGGAGGCGGATCTTTAACCCCGCCTTTTTTTGTGATGAGTAACGGGTGACGAGTTACTGATTACACATTACGGCAAACATTGTGTATTATTAGGATATGCGATACCTTAAGAGGCTATATGACTGGGTGTTGCACTGGGCCGAGACCCCTTATGCGCTACCCGCACTCTTTGTCCTGGCATTTGCGGAGTCTTCTTTCTTTCCTGTTCCTCCTGATGTCCTGCTGATAACCCTTGCCATATCCATACCGAGGAGGGCCTTTGGATATGCCCTTGTCTGCACGCTTGGCTCTGTGCTTGGAGGGATGTTTGGCTACTTTATAGGGCTTAAACTGATCGATACAATAGGTATGCCTATAATAAGGTTCTATGGGGCGATGGATAAGTATGAATACATACAGTCCCTGTATATGCGATATGATGCCTGGGCAGTTGGTATAGCAGGGTTTACACCGATACCATATAAGGTCTTTACCATAGCGGCGGGGGCCTTCAAGATAAGCTTCCCTGTGTTTGTTCTTGCCTCAATAGCTGGAAGGGCGGGCAGGTTCTTTTTGGTTGCTGCCCTGATCTACAGGTTTGGCCCGCCCATCAGGGATTTTATTGATAGGTACTTCAACCTCCTCACCATCGTCTTCCTTGTGCTCTTGATCGGTGGGTTTGTATTGATAAGGTATGTCTTTTAAAACAACCTTATCTCTTCTTCTTTGGCTTCTCCTTAAGGGCTGCCTGGGCTGCTGCAAACCGTGCTATCGGAACCCTGAACGGAGAACAGCTTACATAGTCAAGGCCGATGTTATGACAGAACTCCACTGACTTTGGTTCTCCTCCGTGTTCTCCGCATATGCCAAGCTTGAGGTTCTTCTTGACCTTCTTGCCCTTCTCTACAGCGATACGCATCAACGCACCGACACCATTGGTGTCTATGGTAATGAAAGGGTCATCCCTGAGTATGCCCCTGTCAACGTAGTATGGCAGGAATTTACCTGCATCATCCCTTGAGAGGCCATAGACCGTCTGGGTGAGATCGTTTGTGCCAAAGGAGTAGAAGTCAGCAACCTCTGCTATCTCATCTGATGTGACACATGCCCGGGGTAGCTCGATCATGGTCCCAACCGTATAGGATACCCTTGTCTTATAGGTCCTCTGAACATCATTGGCCACATTGACGACCATCTCCTTCATCATCCTCAGCTCATTGACATGACCAACAAGTGGTATCATGATCTCGGGTATGACCTTTACACCTTCTTTCTTCAGTTCACAGGCAGCCTCCATTATCGCCTGAACCTGCATCTCGTATATCTCAGGATATGTGACACCAAGCCTGCAACCGCGATGACCGAGCATGGGGTTGAACTCGTGGAGGGACTTGTTCTTGGCATCCAGTTTATCAAAGGGTACATTCATCTCCTTTGCAATCTCTTTGAGTTCCCTGTCACTGTGGGGGAGGAACTCATGCAGTGGTGGATCCAGCAATCTGATGGTTACCGGCAGCCCCTTCATCGCCCTGAATATCCCCTTAAAGTCATTCTTCTGCATCGGAAGGAGCTTTGCAAGCGCCTTCTTCCTCTCCTCTGTTGTGTCTGCAAGGATCATCTCCCTCATTGCCCTTATCCTGTCAGGCCCGAAGAACATGTGCTCTGTCCTGCAGAGGCCTATCCCCTCTGCACCATACTGGCGTGCTATGGCAGCATCGTTAGGGGTATCTGCATTTGTCCTCACCTTGAGCTTCCTGAACCTATCTGCCCATCTCATCAACTCCTTATACCACTTGTTGTGCTCTGGATCAGCAGGCAGGAGGTTGAGTCTGCCTTCGTAGACCTTGCCTGCTGTGCCGTTGAGGGTGATCCAGTCGCCCTCCTTCAATACCCTGCCGTTTACATGTATCTCCCTCTTCCTGAGGTTTATATCAAGATCAGAACAACCGACTATGCAACATTTGCCCCATCCCCTTGCGACGAGTGCAGCATGGCTTGTCATCCCTCCCTTTGCGGTAAGGATGGCCTCTGCTGCGTGCATGCCATGGACATCCTCAGGAGAGGTCTCTGTCCTTACCAGGATCACCTTCTCGCCTTTCTTCGCCCATGCCTCTGCATCATCAGCAGTAAAGACGATCCTCCCTGTGGCACCACCTGGCCCTGCCGGCAGTCCCTTTGCGAGCAGGGTGGCCTTCTTCTCCTCACCAGGATCAACGCTTGGATGGAGGAGTTCATCGATCTGGTTGGGCTTGACCCTCAATACCGCCTCTTCCTTTGTGATGAGGCCTGATTTTGCCATCTCAACGGCCATACGTATCGCTGCCTGACCATTGCGTTTACCAACCCTTGTCTGTAGCATCCACAGCCTGCCGTCCTCAATGGTGAACTCTATATCCTGCATATCCTTGTAGTGTCTCTCTAATTTCTTCCTTATACGGTCTAATTGCCTGTATATCTCTGGCATCTTCTCCTCAAGGGAGGGGAGATGCTTCGTGTCCTCGGTCTTTCCTGCCCTATTGACAGGGTTTGGTGTCCTTATGCCTGCAACCACATCCTCACCCTGGGCATTTGGCAACCACTCCCCATAGAACACATCCTCACCTGTTGCGGGGTTCCTGGTAAATGCAACCCCTGTGGCAGAGTTGTCTCCTGTATTCCCAAAGACCATTGCCTGCACATTCACCGCGGTGCCCCAGTCTTCAGGGATGCCCTCGATCTTTCTGTATGCAACAGCCCTCTTCCCCATCCATGACTGGAAGACCGCTCCGATGCCTCCCCATAACTGCTCCTCGTGGTCGTCAGGGAAGTCCTTCCCGAGCGTCTTCTTGATGATCTGTTTGAACCTCTCGCACAGCCCCTTCAGATCATCAACGGTCAGATCGGTATCGCTCTTGTAGCCCTTCTCCCTCTTCACCCTGTCCAGTTCATGTTCGAGCTTCTCACGTATGCCATGACCATCCTCTGGCTCTATCCCTGCTGCCTTCTCCATGACCACATCGGCGTACATCATGAGCAGTCGCCTGTATGCATCGTATACGAATCTTGGGTTGTTGGTCATCTTTATCATCCCAGGGATGGTCTTGGTGGTGAGGCCTATATTGAGGACGGTCTCCATCATCCCTGGCATAGACTGGCGTGCACCTGAACGGACTGATACAAGGAGGGGTTTCTCAGGGTCTCCGAACTTCCTGCCCATTATCTTTTCCACCTTTGCCATGGCCTTTTCCACCTGTGGCTTCAGCTCCTTTGGATATCTCCGGTTGTTCTTGTAGTAGAGTGTGCAGACCTCGGTGGTGATGGTGAATCCTGGAGGAACAGGGATTCCGAGGTTTGTCATCTCGGCTATGTTTGCACCCTTGCCTCCGAGGAGGTTCTTCATCTTTGCGTTCCCTTCTGCCTTGCCATTACCAAAGAAATATACATACTTCTTTGCCATCTTATTCCTCCAAAACAAAGTTGTTTATTTAGCAGGATAAAGGTTCGAATAAAGACCAGAATATTTTACAAAATTTTAAGATAAATTTACACTACTGTCCGCTTAAAATAGAGAGTGTTGTAAGTCAGGTTCTCTCGCCCTGGAGATATTGTAGTGTCTACAAGAAAGCAAGTCAATAAGACTGATTCT
>Ga0180893_175_pt1 | contig 39321 bp, 37 predicted proteins | sample Deesub1362A_J573_FD_124286 | JGI IMG/M metagenome (GOLD analysis project Ga0180893, IMG submission 124286) | Nitrospirae bacterium JdFR-81 | reverse complement strand
AAAAGACCGTGAATGAAAATAATAGAAACTTCTTCTCCCAGGACAGAAAGACCCAGACTAAAACCCCTAAATACAGGGCAACGAGAAGGGCATAATTATTACCAAGCACCTGAGCCGCAACAAACCTCGCAAAGTAAAAGACCATCACAAGCTGGACTAACTGGACAATAAACCTCATCTTTCTCCCTGAGTCTGGCAGAATACGCTATCTTTATTCCCTGATGTGGTATTTAACCAGTCTGAATATGTTCCAAATATCACTTCATCTTTAAAATTCGATAGGCATGATTCAAAGAAGATTGACAATTCTGATCCATTGGCAAAAGCCTTTGAATGTCCGATCATCACTAAGGGGAATCCCTTTCTCCCTGAAAACCTTTTTCTCGCGATTTCAACACCTTTCATCATATCCCTTGCTGTCATAGCACAGAAATCCATCATGGTATAGGATTTGAATCTATTCAGGTAATATAACCAGTCCTTTCTTCTTGTTACCTCCCCCCTTACATAACTGCCTCTGCATCCTGGAGGCGATTTTGTAGAAGACCTCTTCATAACCCTTCTTGATACCCGCTCTATCAATCCGTATTTATAAGTAAATATGGGCACCTCCCATATCCTGCCATCCTCTCTTGGCACACAGACATCATCCTTTACACGCCATGCAGGAAGGTCAAGGGGAGCCTCTCGGAAATCGAAAACCGTAAGTCCATCATCTCTGGTAATCCCTGGAACCACAGTAGAATCAATAAGAAACCCAATCTCCTGCATGATATTGAGAATGTCTTTTTCGGGCTGAATACACCATGCACCTGCACGAAAAACAAAACACTTGTAGTCATTTCTGTATGGTCGTATCAACCGCTCTAATGTATCCTTACCCCTTTTAAATGTATTATATAATACATCAGTGGGAAGTTGTGATAATCTCCAGAAATCAAAATTTACTATCCAACCTTTATCTGGTAAGTATCTATATTCCAGCCATTGTGGATGAATATGGAGCTGAAGGTCATGGCCAGCCTTTATCACCCTCCTTACTTGGTCTTCAATACATCTTGCAGGCCTATAGTTCTGTGGAAGATTACCTGCGTCCTCCTCTTTTTTAAAGGCCCAATATTCACAGACCTCGAAAAAGAATGTTATAGGAACATCGTATCTGTCGCAGACCTTCAATAAAGAGTCTGTTGGCTCTATTAGACATTTCTGGACATCTCCGCTACCATCCCCAAATATTTCATAGTCAACAGTTAAAATTATAATAATCAAAGCTATAACCTCTCCTTCCTATATAGATAATACTCAAGATCCTTAAATACACCGAAGGGGAGGATATTGGCTAATCGGGCTAAATTTATATACCAGTTTGAGCTGAGACCCATACCTTTATAGAATGAACTATCTATATGTCCAACAAGAAAGCCCTTCTTTATAAAAACCACCCTGTTTGTTCTTAACGAATCAAAAACCTCTCTACGGCAATCTGACAATTTTAGTGAGTAACTGACATTCTTAGTAGTCTTTTTTCTATCAAAGATCTTCTTTAATCTATTTCTTACTCTCTGATAGTATGTAGGGAATATTAATGGGTCAATAGCCCGTTTGTGTATAACAATATAAAGTATTCCATCCGGCTTAAGTACACGCACAGCCTCATTTATCACCCTGCCAGGACTTACCACATGTTCTAAAGTTGCAATGATCTGTATATAATCAAAATAGTTATCCTGAAAAGGCAAATCCTCACCAGAAGAGACAACATAGTGGGCTAATGGAAAATAATCCTTTGCGATATTAATAACCCTCAATGATATGTCCAGCCCATAATATTTAATCTCTTTTTGCAGATAATCGTTAATCCTCTTTAAGAAGTAGCCTTTACCACATCCTATCTCCAGGATGGATATCCCATCCTTTAACCATTCCTTCCAGATGGCATTCTCGATGCTCTGTCTTTTCTTGTTTAAGTATCTCCAGTTCGAATAAACCACATCGTCTTCAGACTGCGCAAAGAAGGAAGTCCATGGATCTATAGCATTCTTGTATCTTGAATTTTCATAAAGATGCTCAATCTTCTCCTTGTGTTTGATGATCTTCACTGGCTCCTTCATTCTCAATCCAGATCTATCTATACAGGATATAAATAGTTGCAGAACCTTCGAATATAAGCTCTGATAGCAGGGTGGCAAATGCCGCCCCAGAGATACCGTAGATCGGGATTAACTTCAGATTCAATATGAAATTCATAATTACAGCACCTAAGCCAAAACAAAACAGTTGAAAGTATCTCTTTTTTGCCCTGAAGATATCTATATTGGCTGAAAATATGTAATATAACATGGCAGTTAAAACAAGGAGCTTAAAAGGCATAATCGAAGCGGCATATCTTGGGCCATTCAGAAGATTCATGATGACATCAGCCACGAGGACAATCACCACTGCACCTGGTACGAAGAATATGGAAGAGGTCTTCAGCCATCTTTTTAAGAATTGCCTCTGTTTATCGATACTCTCCACCATATCAATCTTTGATGTCCTCACCTTGAGCACGGTCTTTAGAGTGGGATATAGTAGTAATAAAAGCGAGAAATATTTATATGCTACACCATAATTCGCCAGATCCTCTGGTGTGGTCAATCTTGAAATCATAAAGATGTCCATGTATGAGAAAAACGACTGTGTTACAAAATAAAGAATCAACCAGAAAGATGCCCGGATAAAAGCGTAAAAACGGCCAAAATTCAGGTTTAACTCACTATTAGATAATACATCCTTCAGTATCATTATAATAAAGAATAGAGCAAGAGATGAGAGGAGGATTATTCTGAGTAAGACCACCCTTAGAAAATTCAATTCCCACAAGAAAAATATCAACAGGATGAGCAAAAAAAACATCACCTTCTCAAGCGCTATAAACACACCGGCCTTCTTGTATCTCTCCTGGACCTGATAATACCTCGATATCATCCCTGTGAGGAATAAACCCACAGCGGCGATAAAACCAAGAAAAAGCGGTTTATCATATAAACTGTTTTTAAACATTAAGAGCGATAATTCTTCTCTGTAGTTCAGTACCATGGGTGACAAAACAATAAAGATAGAAAGGCATAGGATAATAGAGAAAAGATAGATATCGTGTGGCATCCTCTTTGTTGCCGAATATTCCTCAGCAGCAAACCTCACATAGGCCATGTCTATCCCATTTGATATGAGACCTACAAAGAACATCGCTGATGCCCAGAAAAACGTATATAGGGCATAATCCTCCTTGGAAAGCACCCTTATAAGAATGATTGTCACCACAATCCCAAGGGCCTTTGCTATATTGTCCCATACAAAGACCGTCAAGATATGTCTGAACAGGTTGGTCTTGACAATATCCTCTATAAACTGTATTGCCTTTTGAATCATTTTCCCAGCTGTAGCAACTCTAAGCCTTTTTAATATAAGTAATTATGGTCTCCTCATCCTTAACGGGGATATCAACAATCAAACACTCTGCATTCATCTTTACTCCATATTCGGGTGAGTAATCATAATTGCACTTCTTGATTTCATACCCTTCCACCTCTATCAAGGCTATCTTCCTTCCTGTCTTCCTGGAATGAATAGAGTTATTTTTATAGGTTAAATCAGGAGACAGGTGATACAGCAATCTTGCATTTAATGGCTTTGAACAGAACAGATTATCCATTATCTGCCACTCGCCATTATCTTTATCAAATGTTATTACCCTTTTGTGTGCAACATTTGAATATCGAATCTGCCCTGAAAAGGTGACCTTTTTATCGTCCTCAATCAATTCTACATCTTCAATTTTAACACTATCAGGCAGGCTAAAAACGCCTCTATCATTGATACTGTTTTGTTCATAACCATTGAATCTCACGGTATTATGATATCCGGTAGAACGAAATTTGTTTCTTTCGTCTGGTAAGGAGGTATACACATATGTCCCTGGGTCAACAACTATATCCTGCCCTTCAAGCATTAATTCAAAGCTCAACTTATCATTATGGGCATGCCATCCTTCGCCAGCATTTATACCACAGGAGATAAAGCAGTAATCTCTATCCCTTCTGATTATATACCATCCTGCATCTGTAAAGGCCCTGGAGGCAATAGCCTCTCGCCTGAAGGGTAAACTATCATAGATGTCCTTCCCCTCAACCCCAAAGATCCAAAAGGCCTCCTCCCCTAAGCCAAATTGTTCGATCTTGAAACTGCTGTCTTTGAAATAAATGGTGGCCAGATTCAACAAATATTTATGTTCTACGGCAGGCATCCTCGAAAATCTTAGGAATCTTCCGCTGTCGTTGTCTCCAATCTGAGGTATCAAACCGTTCGGTTTGATACAATATAAAGAGAATTCGAACATCTTCCGCATCTTCTTTTTATAATCATCACTGAATATTATACCAGCGCGGTCACCAAGTAACATCGAATAGAAGAGCATCTCCAATGCCAGGCGGTGATAAGAGGTGGAAGATTCAAAACTACATCCATCGGGATAGACCTGTTTTTCTATCTCCCTATGTAATTCCCGAAAGGCAAAATCACGCCATTTTGTACTCTCCCTGAAGAAGGGACAATATACCCCAATAAAGAATAACCCAGCTATATTGGCCAGATAATGATTAGTAGTCCATCCCGAAGCACTTTCGAGATGATCCTCTATAAATCTTCCATGTTCATAAATAGCAATATAAAAGTCATCCAGAAAGCCCCTTGTAAACAAATCATTATCCGCAAAGAATTCCATCGCCACCAGCCAGTTAACAACACGAATAGCCACATCCATTGTACATCTCCAGTTAACGCCAAACCCAACCGGATTATTCATGATCCAGTCTGTTATCTGATTGGTGAATTCATCTGGATATTTTTTATCCTTGGTTAAGGCGTATGCCTGTCCAAGTGTAATTAGATGTTGAAAACGGGACAACTCCCACGGCAATTTTATATCAACGCCTTTTACATGACCATAACGAATCTTACGATAGAAGGTCTTTGAATCCCAGACATAACCACTTTTAAAATCCATATGCCATTCTATAGGTTGATAACCTGACCCTTCACCGCTTAATCTCTTGTCACCACTGCCTAAAAGATCAAAGACATGGTCACAGATCAGATCAGCCTCCTTGAGTTTATCCTTTGCCTTTGCAGGGAATAGATTTCGATAAATAACGGAAATATCTTCAAGGGAATCCACACCACAAACCATGTATTTACTTAAACTGTAGTCCATATCTATCTTAGGCCTCGAATGTAGAAATCGATAATATAAATATTCCCGGCCTTCTCGTATCTTGCTGAATATCTTGGAAGGAAGTCTCTTAAGAGGGGGGGATTGTGTCCTCATATATTCCTGTAAAGAATCTGTACTATCCTCTCTGCTGTCTTTCCATCCCAGAATTTTGGTCTCTGCCCTTTCTTGGCTCGTCCATTAAGGATGCAGGTTAGATACTTCTTGATTCTGCCCTTATCCCTGCCAACAAGATAATTCGTTCCTTTTTTAATGGTAATGGGTCTCTCTGTATTCTCACGCAAAGTAAGGCAGGGAATTCCTAACACTGTCGTCTCTTCTTGTATCCCGCCTGAATCGGTCAGAACAAAACAGGACTCCTTTACCAACTTGATAAAATCAATGTATCCAACAGGTTCAATCATTATAAGGTTCCTTAATTCTTCAAATTTATACAGGAAGTTATGAGCCCTCAACATCTTTTTTGTCCTGGGATGAACAGGATAAACCACCCTTATCTTCTCAGCTATAGACCTGAGAATCTCGTACATCTCTAAAAGGGATTCTTTAGAGTCAACATTACTTGGTCTGTGAAGGGTTAATACAGAATAGCTCCCTGGCCTTACAGGTACCGGAGACAATCTTTTGAGGATATTTGATCCATCTATCTTTTTCATATTAGAGAGGAGGGTATCTATCATTATGTTACCGACAAAATAAACTCGTTTTGAATCTATACCCTCCCTTCGCAGATTCCTTATTCCACTCGGTTCACTAACAAACAAGAAATCAGAGAGCGAATCTGTAACCACTCTGTTGATCTCTTCAGGCATTGATCTGTCAAAGCTCCTCAGTCCTGCCTCAACATGGGCAATTTTAACATTTAACTTAGCAGCAACTATTGAGCAGGCAAGTGTGGAATTCACATCACCAACCACCATGACCAGATCAGGCCTCTTCTTCAGCACCACCTTCTCAAATGACTCCATTATTCTTGCAGTCTGGATAGCGTGTGAGCCAGAACCAGCGTTTAAAAAGACATCAGGTTTTGGGATGTTGAGGTTTTGAAAGAAGATCTGAGACATCTCGAAATCATAATGTTGACCGGTATGAACAAGCAATGTCTCAAAATGGTTCCTGTATCTTTTGAATTCAGATATAAGGGGGGCAATCTTTATAAAATTGGGTCTCGCTCCTGCAACAATGATTATGCGACGCATTCCACTGGAATATTAATAAAAATAGATTTTTTATGATGTGGATTTATCTCTTTCCTTGAAATATCTGCATGTCTTCTTCAACCCTTCTATAAGCGAAGTCCTTGGTTCCCATTGTAAAAACTCCTTCGCCTTTGAGGGATCTATCACACTCCTCCTCTGCTCCCCCCTCTTTGGTGGACCATGAACCTCCCTAATAGAGGGATCTATAATCTCCCTGAGATTATAGAATATCTGATTGACGGAGGTCTCGATACCTGTACCTATATTAAAGACCCTCTCATCTGTATTGCTCTTCAATGCAAGGATGTTTGCCCTGGCAACATCCTCTACATAGACAAAGTCTCTGGTCTGTTCGCCATCACCGTTTATAATAGGCTGATCACCATCAAGCATTTTGTGTATAAATATCGCCACAACGCCTGCCTCACCAAATGGGTCCTGTCTTGGACCATACACATTTGCATAACGCAAAGAGACATAATCCAGTCCATAAGTGGCTTTATAGTAACGGAGATAGTGTTCGGCAGCAAGCTTTGTTATCCCGTAAGGACTGACAGGTCTCATTGGATGAATCTCTGGCGCTGGGAATATCTCCTGCTCACCATATATTGCACCACCTGAGGAGGCAAATACCACCTTTTTGACCTTATAACTAACACACTTCTCAAGTAGATTTATGGTGCCAAGTATGTTTATCTTTGCATCAAGAACAGGGTCAGTTACAGAACGTCGGACATCAATCTGGGCTGCCTGATGGCTAACATACTCAGGATTTTCTTTTTTAAAAATATCCTCAAGGGATGGATCCTGGATATCTAACTTATAGAATCTTGCCTCAGGATTGAGATTCTCTTCCTTTCCTGTGGAGAGATTATCAACGACTATTACATCATGACCCTCTCCTATCAACATATCCACTATGTGGGAACCTATAAAGCCAGCCCCTCCTGTAACAAGAACCTTCATCTATAGCAACTGCCTTTCGGTCTGCACCTGTATTCTAAATCTGAAAAAAGGTTTAACGGCTCGCTAAGCAATCCTCTGGAGTATCTTGGGCAGGTCTTTCTTACGATTATTGAGAACGGAAAATATCTTAAGGTTATTTTTTTGCTTCAATGTATTAATTGCAAGTCTGACCTGATAATACCTGTCTTCTCCTTCAGACAACACCATCATAACAGCATCAACATATGAAGATAATATCAGAGGACTGGCGTCATGTAGAAGGTTTGCCTGACAGTCGATGAAGACGAAGTCATACTGGTCTTTCACCCCCCTTATCAGGTTGGCCATAAAAGGGGAATCTATGAGTTTAATAGGCCTGAATTGAACAGCCCTTGATGGCAGAAGATACAGATTATCCCCCAGATCCTTGATGGCCTCATTCAAGGTGCATTTTCCCTCAAATACATCGGCTATATCAGGGTTACCATTTATGCCAAAGATACTGGATAAGGATGGAGAGCCAAGGTTGCTATCGATTATTAATACCTTCTTTCCCGTGTCACGGGCCAGATAGATACCAAGGTTGGCCGTCACAGAAGCCGCATCAAGAGGCTTTGTAAGTGAATTCACAAGGACAGATTTTATATTCTGCTCCTTTAAATAAATCGAAACTTTATCACCAACCCTTTGAAATGCCCTCACACATTCTAACTTGTCAGACCCTGAAGGGGTATTCATAATAAGGATATCCTTCTTCTTCCTTTTAGGGATGGATCCAATAAATGGAATCTTAAAGAATCTATCCACATCCTTAGGACCTTTAACCGTCTGATCTATATACTCAAGCCCAAACGAAAGCACAATGCCTGAGATTATACTAAAAATTAAGCCCACTATATATAGATTGAACTTTCCCCTTGTCTTAACCAACTGTGCTGATTCAGCCTGGGAGATTATCTTGACGCTGGCAGGGCCAAGGGCATCAAGGTCAGACAGAAGCCTTCCATCAAGAGATTCCTTGAGTTTATCTATAAAACTCCTCAGCTTTAGTATGGTGGGATTCATCTCTCCGTATATAAGGTTGAGTTCGGCAATCTGCGTTTCAAGGTCAAAGATAACATAGGAACGACTCACCACATTCGCCATCCTTATAGCCTCTCGAGGATTGAAGTCCCTTGCGGTGATAAGAAATATGGAGGACTGGTCTTTTGTCTTTGACGTGTAGATACTGTTTGTTAATATTGAAACAGCTCTATTAAAGTAGAACAACCTTCTTCCTTCAGGGCTCATCTTCTCAAGCTCCTTCTTTACCCTCTTCACCTTCCTCTCAATTAAAATTCTCTTAAGCCATGATGCGTATTTCTTCTCATAATCAAGTGGTCTCTCATATAATTTTAATGCAATGGCCGCACGTTCTATAACCTTCTTAGACTTCACAAGCTCCATATGCGTGTCAGTCAGAGAGCCCGAGCCTACAAGTTTTTGGTACTCTAAGCCTTTCGGCATCTTTCCTGTGACAAGCATCTTTACAGATGCCTGATAAGTAGGGGTCTTCATCTGAACCCCGATATAGACACTTGACATCACTGTAATAAACACAATTATGATCATAAGTCTGTGCTTATAGAGAACCCTCAAAAAATCTCGCAGACTCTCAATATTAACCTGATATTCCATATTGGCGTCCTTTCTATAAAATGCTTGAAGATACGATGACAATGTCTCCTGGCTTTAAGAGGACATCTGCGGAGGCATCGCCATCGATAACCTTCTTTACATTTACTTTTATTATATCAAATTCTTTTTTATTCTTCTTGGGTCTCAGTATCTTTATCCTGCTCGGAGAGCCCCATTTGCTGAATCCACCAGCCAGGGTTATGGCCTTGAATACAGTCATACCATCTGAAAGCGGGAACTCGCCTATTCTTTTAACCTCACCATAAATCATAAAAGTCTTGTTCTTTTCCACTATTATTATATCATCAGGCATAATGGATACAGTCGCAGCTCTTCCATTAATAACATCCTGAAGCTCATATTCAATATCATCATACCCTGAATTGTCCTTTCTCATGCGCCTTATCCTTACCTTCCCGTACAAACCCTCTTCACTGACACCACCTGCCTTGGCAATAGCCTTACCAAGCGTCATATTGTCCTCAAGCACATATTCGCCTGGATTAAGGACAGCCCCCTGGACAAGAAACTTATTATTCCCTTCCACGATAATGATGTCATTTGGTTGAAGCAAAACATCCTCATTTACATCCCCTTTTATAATCCTGCGCAGGTCCACCTCTATATCATCATATCCTGCTCCATCCTTCCTCATCCTCCTGATCTTAACTTTCCCATATAAACCACCCTCTTTTACACCCCCGGCCTTTGCTATAGCCCTGCCTGCTGTCATATTATCCTCAAGTACATATTCTCCAGGGTTATATACCTCTCCAAAGATTATAAACTTGTTATTAGGCTTCACAATGATAATATCATTTGGTCTTAGAGGTATATCCTCCTTATCCCCTCTCATTATCCCCTTTATATCAACCTTTATATCATAATATCCTGTGTGTCCCTCCTTTTCACGTCTTATAATCACATCACCATACAGCCCTGTCTCCCTAATACCACCTGCCTCTGTTATAGCCTGAAGTACAGTCATCCCCTCTTTTAATATATATCTACCAGGCTTATCCACCTCACCCTGAATAAAAAATCCCTCTCTCTTCTTAACTATAATAATATCATCAGGCTCAAGCAGCACATCCTCGTCTTCTCCCTTCATTACCGCCCTTATATCAACCTCTATCTCGTGTATTGAGCCGTTTCTATTCTTCCTTGTTATCTTTAAATCATATTTTTCCTTATCTATCCCATTGAGAATCACAGCCTTTCCAATGGTGATGTCCTCGGTATAGGGAATTGAACCCGAGACCTCTCCATAAAAATATATCCTCTTGCTCCCCGAGCTCCTCAAAGAAACAGTAACTATAGGAGACTTTATATAACCCTCTGAAAGCCTTCTGGTTATCTCATCCTTTATCTCTGACAGGGTCATGCCATTAACATATATAGACCCGAGAAAAGGATAGGAGATTGTGCCGTCAATCAACACAGGAGCGACCACGCTAAAATCCCTATGGCCTGCCACTTCTATATAAATCACATCGTTAATACCCACCCTGTATGTGTTTTCTCCTGCACAGGCCATGAAAGGTGAGATACAAATAAAGACGATTATCAATAGAAACAGAAGACCTTTAACCTTATGCATTTTACCCCGCCCCTTACAATCTTGAGATATTTGTAATCTTTAATCCTTTTGCCATTACTTCGCCCCCACACCCAACAATACAACAGGGATGGTCTTCAGCAGGATCTTAAAATCGAGACCGAGTGACCAGTTATCAATATACTCAAGATCAAGCCTGAGCCATTCATTGAAGTCCTTTATCTCGCTCCTGCCGCTTGTCTGCCATAGACACGTAATCCCAGGACGCATGCTTAACCTCCTCCTCTGCCAGCTATCATAGTGTTCGACCTCTCTTGGAAGGGGAGGTCTCGGTCCCACAAGGCTCATGTCTCCCTTAAGCACATTCCATAATTGAGGCAGTTCATCAAGACTAAATCTCCTCAGCCACTTACCAACCTTTGTAACCCTTGGGTCGTTTGACATCTTAAACACAGGCCCCTTCATCTCGTTATACTTCCAGAGCTCCTTAAGGCGCTCCTCAGCATCCACAACCATGGTCCTGAATTTATAAAGCTTGAACCTTCTGCCATATAAACCATATCTTTCCTGGACAAAAAAGACCGGACCCCGTGAGGTCAATTTTATCACAATGGCTATTATAACAAACAGGGGGGATAAAATTAAAATGCCGATACCTGAAAATAGTATATCTATTAACCTCTTTATAAAGAGGTGTTCCAGTTTGTGAGGAGAGGTCTCAAAGGTTAGTAAGGGGAACCCATGAAGTTCTGTCTGCTTTGCCTTTGAAAACTTGAGCTTGAATATATCCATTGCAACATTTACAGTCAAACCCTCACTCTCACAAAACCGCATAATCTCCTCGATCCTGTCAAGCCACGAACGGGGCACTATAAAGACAACTTCATCAACCACGTTTTTATGGATTATGTCCGGTATGTCATCAAAGGCACCTATTATCTTATAGCCTTCTATCATCTCACCCTTTTTTGACGGATCCATATCAACAAGCCCAACAATCCTTATTCCCCACTCGGGATTCTTTTTGACCATTTCTATAAATCGCCTCACCCTCTTACCTGAACCAACAATCAGGATGTTCCTGAATATTATTAAACTTCCCTTAAAGGATTCTCCGCTCTTACCGATGAGCTTAAATATATATCTTAGGGTCAGTTTTTCCGCAGTCAGTAATGCAGCGGCTATAATAAATGCAAACCCTATAAACATCCTGCTTATGTCTTCCTGCATCCTGAGTATAAAGATATAGCTTCCAAAGAGAAGGAACCCTATAAAAGTGGTCTTAAAGATTATAAACAGCACCTCTTTTATACGCCTGATATAGAATGATTTATACATACCAAAATAAGAGAGGAGTACACCCCATATTATCAGGAAGGCAGGCAAAAAATTGAGATAAAAGGGCAAGGGTCTCAAAAAGGGGATCAGACCACCTTCAAGGAAGATATTAGGACTGACATGATGAATCCTGTTTCTTATGAAATATCCAATAAAAAAGGAGAGGGCTACAATAAGAAGGTCTACAAAGAAAATAACCCTTCTATAAAATCGGAACTGCTCATTTATCATCTTAGAAGATCAGGGTTATCCCTGCTGTAACAGAATTTGTTGTATACCCCCTGTCCTCGCCTGACGAGTCAAGATGAGAATACCTGTACCCAAGATTTCCTCTCAGATGCTTTCCAAATATATAATTAAGTCTTGCACTGGCCCCAAGGAAATTATCCTTTATATCCGTCAAGAGATACTCTCCTTCCCCATAGAATCCTGATAAAGAGCCCTTTAAATCCTTCATAAGATCCCTATCAATATTCAGGTTTACCTCCCAGTTCCTGAATACATCTGCCTCCCATGTGGTTCTGACATTTCTGCTGAAAGATAATCTACCCACGGTCCTCTCATCGATCTCATCCGTAACCAAAAGGGAATACACAACTGTTGTTGAATTATCCCCATCTGCAGATGAGATAAAGCTATATCCAACGCGTCCAGTAAAATAAAGACGCTTTGTTATGTATCTTCTGAGTCCTGCAGAGATCGAATTTGTGGTTGCCGTTCCATCATCCTCATATTTTCTTGCAGTATAGCCATATGACATATAAAATGAGGTGGCTGCACTGTAGATATAATTCAGATCTAAACCAACACCATTTGCCATGGAATCCTTTGAACGTCCACCTGATGCCCAGTAAAGCGTATTTCTATAGTTGGCATTGATGTTAAGATGTTCGCTTAATTCCCTTGAATATATAATGGAAAACCTGTTGGTATATGTATCCTCCTCTGCTGTATATCTGCCAAACTCCTCTTCAAAATCAACAGGGAAGCTTGAATGATGAAAAGAATCGCTCAATCTCACAATATCATATTCGGAAAATTCATGCCTGAATCTTACCTTAGCATCCTCTGCCTTCCTTATCACATCAAAATTGTCACTATCCAACCATCTGTTTACTACACCGCTCAACCCGAAACCTCGCCTCCTGCCCCTATACTCCAGATCCATAGTGGCTGAAAAGGTTGTCATCAACTTCTCTACCCTCTTCTCTTCCTCTCTGGCAAAATTAAGATTATCCGTGTACTGGAGTGCGACCTTTGACTCCACCGTCATCTCCCAGCCCTCATATTTCAGCTCGATAACAGCTGTAGCTGGTGATGCAAAGAAAAGTAACAGTATAATTACGCCTAATAATATATAATTTCTCATTATTATTCCCATAACATCATGTTTTATAAAACATATCTAAAATTGCATCAATTGTCAAGTAAAAATTTTTTATCTCTTAATCTATTCATCCAGACCCTGCAACCCCTGTGTCCTGGATCGATTTCAACACATTTTTTTAACTGTTTATAGGCTTTATACTTAAGGCCGTTGTTCAGATATTCCATGGCCAGCATTAACCGAAATTCTGCACTGTTTGGCCTCAGGGATACGGCCTTCTCCTGTGCCATGAGGGCCTTTTCAGGCATATTCATATCACGATAGCACTTCCCCATAAGATAATAAAAATCGGCGTTCTCTGACTGATCATGTAGCTCCTTCTGCAATATCTCAATCGCCCTGTAACACTGCCTTTTATCACGATAGAGATTGGCAAGCTGGAGTATATAATGTGACCTGGAGCCTGAATCCTTCCTGGCTAAATCCTGATAGGCTGCAATGGCCTTATCCTGCATACCAACCGCCTTGTAAACAGGGGCCATCTGCCTTAATAAAGCGACCCTCCTGCCGAACCTCCTGAGATATCTCTCCCCAATATCCAGAGCCATCCTGTACCTCTTCATCCTCCTGGCCCAGAAGATATGATTCTCGGCATGCCCGATGGTAGGCTCCAAAGAGAAAACAAATGCAAGCTCTCTCAATGCATCATCCTCCCTGCCCTTCTTCATGAGGTATTCTGCAAATACCCTTCTCATAAAGGCATCCTTTGGCACCACCTGCCTGAGATCATTATAATCCTTTGTGACCTGCCAGATCTCGTCCAGGACCCTGAGCATATACTCATAGTTCCTCAACTGTATGGATATTCTGTATTCTCCAAATGCCTCATTAAGCCTTCCCTGGTCAAGGTAAAATCTCGCCAAGGCATAATGCTTTAGATAATCCATGGGATCGAAAGAGACGGCCTCCTTCAAAGTCTCCTCAGCCTCCCTTGTCCTTCCAAGACGCTGTAATACAAAGGCCTTCTTTGAGTAATAATAGCTCCTGATAGGGCATGCCTCGGTTGCCCTGGTATAGTATCTCAGGGCCTCCTCAAAGGCCAAATCCCTCCTACTCCCTACCCTCTCAGCTATCTCAACAAACATATCCCCGATCCTGGCGAACATCTCGGCATTACCCCTATCAAAGAAGGTGGCCATTTTAACCGCATCTGAAAAGGCCCTGTACTCTCCAAACCTCTGATAGCGACCTGCCTTTTTAAGATAGACGGACCCTATATAAGGGGATATAGTAGCCATCATCGAAAAGGCGCCCAAAATCGCTATTACACCATAAAACCATCCTTTTGCCCTCCCTTTTGATGTAAAATCAATCCTTGCGGGCATCTCTCCACCATCCTCAGGACAGGCGTAAACAAATGCAAGGGCTGCACATACTGAAAAGAGAATCGCGTTTGAGGGAATCCTGAAGTTAAAATCTGTCATACCATGTAACAACAGAGAAAGACAGGCTGAAAGTGCTCCAAGCCCTATTGCCTGATAGGGCCTCTTGTCAAGTTTAACGAGTTTCTTTAGGATGGACATAAAAAGTACCGTTATTCCAAGGGAGGCCAATAAAAGCCCGAAAATCCCCAGCTCAGCCGTCAATTCCAGATAATCGTTGTGGGCGTGCTTAACAGCGTATTCTCCTGCACCCATCCCCTGATAGCGTGGATAAACATACTCAAAGGTGCCCAATCCCCATCCCAGCCATGGTTTATCAAATACCATCTTTAATGTGTCCTTCCAGACTGCTATCCTTGCAATCCCCGTCTCTAACGGTGTCCCGAGGGTATACAACCTCTCCATTACAGTCTCGAGACTACCCAATGAATATAATCCTATAAGTACAAATACCATCAAGCTGGCAACCATCAGGATATCCTTAACCCTGGCCCTACAGATAGCCATGGTTATCAAGAAGAACATGAGTCCTCCTGCAAAACTGATTATACCGCCCCTTGAGAGGGACATAACTATTGCGATCGATCCCACAATTCCAAGGCCCATCAACACCACCCGTTTCATCCCCCTGTGGGCCATTGCAAAACCTATGGTGAGCATCGTGATCATCTCCATATAGCCTGCAAAATGGTTATGATTAACAAATGTAAGTGAGAGATAATGGTTGCCCGAGAGCGTGGTCTTAAGGCCAACAAGCCTTCCCCCCAGAAGCACAAGGCCTACGATTGCAAATCCCCCTCCAAAAAGCACAAGCCCCCACATCAAGAGGCGAGGCCTCCTGTTATAGAGTGTATTAATTACAATATAAAAGATCCCTGTATAAGTGATGATCCTGTATAGCTGTATCCTGCTGGCATAAGGATATACAGAGGTAAACATCGAAAGAATGGCAATAGAGAGAAAGGCAAGAACCACCATGTCAATAGGTGTGCGAATAATTCTTACCCTACCCCTATAAACCATCAAAAACAACCACCATATGAGCACAATAATCGAGGCAGCCTGCAGGACTGTAATTGACCAGACCTCTACAGCACCATGTGCAAGAGGGGCAAAGATCAATAAAAAGAGGATAAATCCTTCATACATAAGTTTAATTATATAAAGAAAGACAAGAAATTTGATGGACACCTCATAGTCCCACTATGTTAGAATAAATTTTGTATGCTCAGGATCAAGATCTGCGGGATAACAAACCTTGATGACGCAATGGCTGCGATTGAATATGGTGCAGATGCATTGGGCTTTGTGTTTTATTCAAGGAGTCCGAGGTCGATCAAGCCTGACAAGGCAAGGGAGATAATATCCCTTCTCCCTCCCTTCATAACAACCGTTGGGGTATTTGTAGACGAGGAGGTCTCCGAGACAAATGGCATAGCAAACTATACAGGGATAGATATAATCCAGCTTCATGGCTCTGAACCCCCTGAATACTGTGAGAGTCTTGACAAAAGGGTCATAAAGGCGATAAGGGTGAAGGAGCTCACAGACCTGGAGCCATTAAAACACTACAGGGTCTCGGCTTTCCTGCTTGATACATACACACCTGACGCCATCGGAGGCACAGGCCTCATATTCAACTGGGAGATCGCCATAGAGGCCAAGAGATTTGGCAGGATAATCCTTGCAGGAGGGCTCAATCCCGAAAACATCGGAGACGCCGTAAGGATGGTCCAGCCATATGGGGTCGATGTTGCCTCAGGGGTGGAAGGCGAGGAAAAGGGCAAGAAGGATCATGAAAAATTGAGGTCGTTCATCGAGAATGCCCGTAGGGCATCACTGGGTGTGATATAATACATACCACAAAACATTCCCATGAAGAATAAGAGACTTCCTGACAGGAGAGGGCATTTTGGTATCTATGGGGGCAGATTTGTCCCTGAGACCCTAATGCCTGCCCTCATAGAATTAGAACAGGCCTATAGGAAGTATCGCAGGAGCAGGGAATTTATAGCGGAGCTCAAGTCCCTGCAGAGGGACTACATAGGAAGGCCAACCCCGCTGTATTTTGCAAGGAGACTAACAGAACACATAGGTGGTGCCAGGCTCTACCTTAAGAGAGAAGACCTCTGCCACACAGGCGCACATAAGATCAATAATGCCGTTGCACAGGCGCTGCTTGCCAAGAAGATGGGCAAGACCAGACTTATCGCCGAGACAGGCGCAGGACAGCACGGGGTGGCTACCGCAACCGGCGCTGCCCTTGTAGGCCTTGAGTGCGAGATATATATGGGCAGTGAGGACATGCGCAGACAGGCACTCAATGTATTCAGGATGAAGCTCCTTGGTGCAAAGGTTACAGAGGTCCCTGTTGGCTCAAGGACGTTAAAGGATGCGATAAATGAGGCGCTAAGGGACTGGACAACCAACGTCCGTGACACACACTATGTGCTTGGGACCGTGTTTGGCCCGCATCCTTATCCTGTGATGGTGAGGGATTTTCAGTCAATAATAGGGAGAGAGACGAAGAGGCAGATATTGGCAATTGAAGGTAGACTGCCTGACTGCCTTGTTGCCTGTGTCGGTGGTGGCAGTAATTCAATAGGGCTCTTCTATGCATTTCTGGATGATGAGGTGAGGATGGTCGGTGTAGAGGCAGGCGGGCTTGGGATAGAAACAGGCAGGCATGCGGCACGCTTTGCGGGTGGCTCCATCGGGGTATTTCAGGGCTGCATGAGCTTCCTCCTTCAGGATGATGATGGTAATGTCCTCGGGACACACTCAGTCTCGGCAGGGCTTGATTATGCCTCTGTAGGGCCTGAACACTGTTATTTAAGGGACATAAAAAGGGTTGAATACACCTATGCAACAGATGAGGAGGCACTTGAGGCATTCGAGCTATTGAGCAAGACCGAAGGGATAATCCCTGCCCTCGAGTCTGCCCATGCAGTTGCAAAGGCCATAAAGATCGCATCTGATATGTCCAAAGACTCCATCATCATCATAAACCTTTCTGGCAGGGGGGACAAGGATGTGCAGGAGGTGGCAAGGATAAAGGGAGAAGATAGATGAGGATAGAAGGGGTCTTTAAAAGATTGAGACAGAACGGCCGGAAGGCCTTTATACCATATATAATGGCTGGGGATCCATCGCTCACCGCGACAAGAAGGTTCATAACAGAGCTTGAGGAGGCAGGTGCAGACCTCATAGAGCTGGGCGTCCCTTTCACAGACCCGCTTGCTGATGGCCCAACGATACAGAGGGCACATGAAAGGGCACTCAGAAAGGGCATAACCCTAAAGAAGGTCCTTGGTTTCGTCATGAACATAAGGAATAAAACCACCATACCTATTATATTGATGACATATTACAATCCTATCTTCAAATACGGTGTTGGAGAATTTGTCAGAGACGCAAAAAGGGCAGGGGTTGATGGCCTGATAATACCTGATCTCATCCCTGATGAGGCAGGAGGGCTAATAGCCAGTGCAAGGAGACAGGGGATTGATACAATATTCCTGCTTGCACCAACGAGCACTGACGAGAGGATCAAGAGGGTTGTAAAGGGATCCACTGGGTTTATATATTATGTCTCGATAACAGGGACTACAGGCTCAAGACTCCTCATGGACAGGACCATGAGGGAGACGCTGGCAAAGATAAGGTCATCAACAACAAAGCCCGTGGCAGTGGGTTTCGGTGTATCAAATCCTGAGGAGGCAAAGGAGGTCTCAAGGATAGCGGATGGCGTGATCGTTGGCAGTGCGATAGTCAGATTGATCGCCAAGGGCAAAGGAGTCAAGACCTTTGCGAGAAATCTCAGAAAGGCGATTTAACAGGAATTACGGTCTATGGCATGGTTCAGAAGGGATAAGGGTTCGGCCTCTAAAAAGGTGAAGGTGCCTGAGGGATTATGGATCAAGTGTAATTCCTGCAGGGAGATAATCTATCGTAAGGAGGTCGAAAAAAACCTGAAGGTGTGCCCAAAATGTAACTACCACTTCAGGATCTCGGCCTCTGAGAGGATATCCCTGCTTGTAGACAGCGGAAGCTTCGTTGAGATCGAAAAGGAGATGGAATCTATAGACCCGCTCAATTTCAAGGACCTGATGCCCTACAAGGAAAGGCTTAAGGACGCCCAACAAAAGACAAATATGAAGGAGGCCATAAGTTGCGGGAAGGCCCTCATAGGTGGATACCCTGTGATGCTCGCGGTGCTTGATTTTGGTTTTATGGGTGGGAGCATGGGCTCTGTGGTTGGTGAAAAGTTCACCATCACAACCGAAAGAGCAATGGACGAGGAACTACCCCTTATAGCGGTCGCCTCCTCAGGTGGTGCAAGGATGCAGGAGGGGATGCTATCCCTTGTTCAGATGGCAAAGACATCCGCTGTCATTGCAAGATACAAAGAGAGACACATGCCATACATAACCATACTTGCTGATCCAACCTTCGGTGGCGTATCTGCGAGCTTTGCCATGCTTGGGGATATAATCATAGCAGAACCAAAGAGCCTGATAGGTTTTGCAGGGGCAAGGGTCATAGAGCAGACGATAAAACAGCAACTGCCTGAAAACTTCCAGACCGCAGAATTCCTCCTTGACCATGGGATGATAGATATGATTGTGGACAGAAAGGAGTTGAAACAGACCCTGATCAGGATACTCTCATTGACAGCCGGCAGCAGCAAGACCGAGTAATGCGCTATGCCTTCAACACCACGGACCTATGATGAAACGATAAATTACCTCTATAACCTCCGCAAGCACGGGATAAAGCTCGGCCTCTCAAATATACGGGCCATGCTGGCCATCCTTGGACAGCCACAGAGGAGGTTCAAGTCCATCCATATCGCAGGGACAAATGGAAAGGGCTCAACGGCCTCTATAGTGGCATCAATCCTGATGGAAAACGGTCTCTGCGTTGGTCTGTACACATCTCCCCACCTTGCAAGCTTCACAGAGCGCATTAAGGTGAATAACAAGAAGATAAGTGAAGCCGAGGTGATCGAACTCACCACCCATATCAACGGCCTTATAAAAGACAGGGATTTAAATCCTACCTTCTTTGAATTTGTAACCGCCATGGCCTTTTATTATTTTGCAATGAAAAGGGTGGACTGGGCCGTGGTCGAGACAGGGATGGGTGGAAGGTTTGACGCAACAAATGTGATTTATCCAGAGGTGAGCATTATAACAAATGTAGGATTTGACCATGTGGAGTTCCTTGGGAGGAGCATTTCTGAGATAGCCTTTGAGAAGGCAGGGATAATCAAACAGGGGGTGCCTGTGGTAACAGCATCAAGCAACCCTGATGCCATCAGGAGGATATCAGAGGTCGCCGAGGGAAAGGGTTCTGCCATACACCTATATAACAGGGACTTCAGATCTGAACTCCTGTCAATGAACGCAGAGGGGATCAGATTCGATTATCATGGATATAGAGATTACAGGGACCTCTTCCTCCCCCTTACAGGGAGGCACCAGCTATACAACGCCTCTCTTGCATTAAGGGCGTGCGAAATAATAAATAACAGGATTGAAGGGACGGCTATACAGAGGGGAATAAGGAATGTACAGGTTGAGGGGAGGTTTGAGATCATATCATCAAACCCATTAATGATCATCGACGGTGCCCACAACCCAGAGGCAGTTGATACGCTCTGTAGAACGATAAGGGAGGTCTTCCCTGACAGGAGATGTATAGTTATCATCGGGATATTAAAAGACAAGGATGCAAAAGGTATATTAAGGAGCATATCCAGGATTGCAGAGACCATCATATTGACCTGTCCAAGGGGCGACAGGGCAACCCCGCCTGAGGAGCTCAATGGATATCTGAAGGGTTCTAATATGAAGGGCATCATTACATACAGTGTGGAAGAGGCGTTAACCACTGCCAGGAGACACTGGAGTGATGACTCCTTGATCCTCGTAACAGGTTCCTTTTATACCACCGGAGAGGTAAAGGAACTCCTTGGGCAGGAGGCCATCCTCTCAGACCTGAGGGAGTGATAAGGGGAGTGGACAGGCGATATAAAAAGGATCAGAAGGGTTTCTCATCGATATCGATTAAGAGGCCTTTGCTCTATTGCCTGCTATTTACCCTCTGCCATCTGTTTCTCGTTCCTTTACTTCATGCATCCGCATCAATAGACATCTCTGCTGATCTACTTGAATATGACGCAAAGACCAACACATACACAGCCAGGGGCTCTGCAAGGGTGGTCACTGAGGATGCCATTCTCAGGGCAGATGAGATAGTCCTCAACAGGAACACCTCTGATGCAGTGGCCACAGGAGATGTATATTATGAAGATAGTGAGACGGTTATAAGGGCTGAAAGGATAGAGCTCAATCTCAGGACAAGGCTCGGCACGATATACAAGAGTGATATATTTTACAAAAAAAATAACTATCACATCCGCGGTGGAGATCTTAAGAGGCTCGATAAGAAGAGCTATTATCTGGACACGGCAACCGTAACCACCTGTGACGCCATACCACCACCATGGCACATCTCCGGAAGGGATATAAAGGCAGTAAGGCATAAACACCTGATAGCAAGGGACGTGACCTTTTATATAAAGGATTTCCCTTTCTTCTATACCCCCTATTTCTGGATGCCCCTGACAAAGAGGCGTCAGACAGGATTCCTCGTCCCATCCATTGGTTCAAGTACAACAAAGGGCCTCTTTTATAAACAGGGCTTCTTCTGGGCAATGAGGGACGATATGGACACCACCATCTACATAGACTACTTCAGCAAAAAGGGTATAGGTAAGGGGCTTGAATATCGTTACATAATCACACCCGAGATCAAAGGCAACCTCTGGATATATCATCTGAGGGACAATGAGCTTAACAGGGATTTCGTTGAGTTCAAGACCAACCACAGTCTGAGGCTACCGTCAGACATCTCAGGCTACTTAAAGGTGGAAGCGACAAACACATCCGACTACTACAGGATACTTGGGTCAACATCCCTGAGGGGGTCAGGCCCTTCATCTTTAAATATCATAAACCTCTCCGGGATCGAATCGCTCGTCTTCGACATAGACAGGGCCGAGAGGCTCAGGAAGTATCTTGAATCCAACCTCTATCTTTCAAGGCCCTTCAGAAGAGGAAGGGCTTATCTCCTTGGACAGTTCAGGCAGAGCCTGGAGGGCAGTTCAAGAGAGATCCCACAGCCACTACCTGAAGTTGGCATCGTCATCTATAACCTCTCAAGGGGCAGGGCATCTCTAAATATCACCATGAAGTCAGACAACTTCTTAAGGGACGAGGGGCGGGAGGCCCAGAGGATTGATATAAACCCGAACCTCTACCTGAGTTACGGGAGGATGATTAACATAACCCAGCGAGTGGGTATAAGAGAGACCGCCTACCTCCTTGATGACCCTTCAGAGGATGAGGCGGTAACACTGATTGATACAAGCTCAACCATCTCAACAAGGCTCCTCAAACACTACGCCTCCTTTTTACACACCATAGAACCCTCCATTGAATACAGATACACCATGATACTTAATAACGGTAACATCCCTGTATATGACTTCATCGAGGCCATTAAAGAGACAAACACCATAATTTATTCGATAACAAATAGATTTGAAGGTATAGGTCACAGAGACCTGAGCTCCCGCCTCAGGCTTTCGCAGAGATATGACCTCCTTGAGGATGACAGACCCTTTACATCCCTACTCTTGGAGGGAGGACTTTCGAGCAAGAGGGTGGACTTCAACATAAATGCTGCCTATGACCTATATGATGAGCGGTCTGATGAGCTCTTCACAAGCATCAGGATAAAGGGCAATATAGGATATATAGGGATAGGGAAGGACTTCCGTAGAGAGACGGATGTTGATCAATATACACTTGAAGGCAGGTTCAACGGTCCCGTGCCCTTTTATAACAATCCTCTGCCCCTTACCGTCTCGGGCAAGATATGGTATGACATGAAGGACAGGGTGGTACAGGAATCCGTGATCTCTGCAATCTACAAGAGGCAGTGCTGGGCATTGACGGCATCCCTTATCAAGAAGCCAGAGGAATACCAGGTATCATTTGGTATTGAATTCATCGGCCTTGGGGGGATAAGGTGGTAGACCCTTTTCCTCCTTGCCCTTTGCCTGCCCCCATATAGCATCCATCTCCTCAAGGGTCATCTCTGAGACACTCCTGCCCTGTCTCTCTGCCTCCCTCTCTATGTGTCTGAACCTATCAATAAACTTATCAATGGTCTTCTGGAGTGCATATTCGGGATTGACATTAACAAAGTTTGATATCCTGACAAGAACGAAAAAGATATCTCCGAGTTCGGCCTCTATCTCTCTCGTGTCTTTCCTCCTCAGCGCAGTCCTGAATTCGTCGATCTCCTCCTCAAGCTTTTTGAGGACATCATCTATGTTGGACCAGTCGAAACCAACCCTCGATGCCCTCTCCTGAATCCTCTGTGCCTTAAGCAGTGCCGGCAGGCCCTTCGGCAATCTGCCGAGTACAGATCCAGAGACCTTCCCCTCCCTCTCCTTGTGCTCCCTCCACCATTCAAGCACCTCCTCAGAAGACTTAAACTCCCTGCCACCAAACACATGAGGATGTCTCCTGATCATCTTATCAGTAATCCCCTTTATAACATCCTCTATATCAAACCTTCCCTCCTCCCTTGCAAGCTGACAGTGAAGCACTATCTGGAAGAGCAGATCACCCAGCTCCTCCTTCATCTCCTCATAATCGCCTTTATTGAAGGCATCAAGGAGTTCGTATAACTCTTCAATAAGGAAAGGGGTGAGTGTCTCCCTTGTCTGTTCCCTGTCCCACGGACACCCATCAGGCCCCCTCAGCCTCTCAACAATCCTCACCAGTTCCTCAAAAGGCATAACAAAGTATATCAGATTTTGACCCTAACTTGTTAAAGAATCTCTTTTGACGGATCTCGGATCTCTCTATTGATGGAAAAATATTAAAATTATTATTATTTATAGGCTTAGTTAAAAATAAAGAGGAGGATGCAATGGTCATTGGCAAACCACTCTTTACCGCCCAGCAAATTCAGAAACGTATCAAGGAGCTTGCCGACGAGATAACAGAGGACTACATGGGTAAGGAGCTCCTTGCCATAGGTATCCTCAGGGGGGCCTTTATGTTCTTCTCAGACATTGTGAGAAACATAAACACACCCCTTGAGATAGACTTTTTAATAGCGTCAAGCTATGTGAAGACAGAAAGCACAGGAGAGGTCAAGATACACGCTGACCTGAGGGAGGACATCAAAGACAGAAATGTCCTGTTAATAGAAGACATCGTGGATACAGGTTTAACATTGAAGTACATCCAGGAGATGCTGTTGAGCAGATCACCTGCCTCTTTAAAGACCTGTGCCTTTCTGGATAAAAAACCCTGCAGAAAGGTGGATGTAAAGCTGGACTACGTGGGGTTTCAAATCCCCGATGAATATGTGGTTGGCTATGGGCTGGATTATGAAAACAAGTTCAGGAACCTGCCCTACATAGCAATCTTCAAGAAGAGTATATAGTGATGGTGCCGGAGATCGGACTCGAACCGATACGGGTGTCGCCACCCGAGGGATTTTAAGTCCCTTGCGTCTGCCAATTCCGCCACTCCGGCAACTACATGTACCCAAGAGACCTTAACTTGTCCATCACCTCTTCCTTGTCCTGTCCCCTGCCCGCCCTCTCTACGGTATTCTCAAGGTCCTGTTCCCATGCAGGGATGTCGGATGTCTTATAGGTGGTGCTCTTAGCACCGAGTGAACGGTAGCCGTATTTATACAGTTCACAGAAGGGTATCTTGTTCTTGTGGATATTATCCCATATGTCCCTTTCCCTGAAATGGAGTATCGGCTGCACCCTTGTATGAGGTGGATTCTCCCTGGGACTGAAATACTCCTCCTCCACCCTTGCAGCCTGCTCATCCCATCTTATAGCCGTGGCAAGGGCCTCTATACCGTTGTCCTCAAGAAACATATTCATCGCAACCGTCTTCATGAGGTGATTCCCGACAAATGACTCAGGCTCAAATGGAAACTCCTCACCCTCAAATCCGATCTTCTCCAGTTCCCTCCTGTTACGCTCGTTGAGCTCGCTGACCTTTATCATATCACCAAGCCTCTCTGCCTTGCTGCTCACGTCCGTGTTCTTTGCAATCCTGACATCCAGGTTCCACTCCTTCTTCAGCCTGTTGACAATATCCCATATCTCGTCAAAGACATCCCCTTCATCAATAAACATGCAGACAGGCATCCTTGCACCGGTCTCCTTACAAACCTCCCTGAACAGCCATGTCAATGTGGTGCTGTCCTTTCCCCCTGTCCATGCAATGGCCATCCTCTCGGATCCAAACCTCTCAAGCGCCTCCCTTATAATCCTCTTTGATTGCTCCACCTTTTCGTCAAGGCTTAAGCCCATCAATCTCTCCCTCTCCTCTGGTGTCATATCTCCTCCCTTCTCTATGATTTTTTCTCCATCAGTTCCCTTGTAAATTCCTCATAAAGCTCGGGATCACATCTTGACACACTCTCCTCTATGGCCTTTATCTCTGCCCTGTAAGGTGTCCTGATGCCATGATAATCAACAGGCTCTCCGGAAGGCTCAAAATGGATCCCATATCGCCCAAGCAAGGAGTGAAGCCCTTTTGTCATTATAGCATACCAGTGTGTCAGTCCTCTATCCTTGCTTTCGAGGTATACAGCCTTGCAGAGGCTCATCAACACCTCATGCCTCTTCCTTCTGTCACTATTCCTGCTGGTCTTATTATAAATATATCCGTTTCTGAACCTGTCGGTGAATCTCCTCCGGTATATAAGATCATCATATTCAAAACTGCCTATGATCCTCCTCTCTTCATCAGGCCCGTAGATGTATCTATCCTCTGCCCTCCTCCTGTAGCTCTTGCTTATCGCGAGCCTCGATATCTCGGCACACCTCTTTCTGTCAATGCCCGTGCTATCGATATCCACTCCACAATATCTCTCCACAGGAAACCCATCCTCTGAGTCAAATATCAGCCTTATGGTGCCGACGGCCTTCTTCTCTGTATCCAGAACGAGGTAGTGGACGGCGTTCTTATCATAAATATCGATCTCAAGGCCGTCAGGATGATTCTCCTTCCTCTCAAATCCCCATTCCTCACAGTAGACCTTATACCTCAGCCTGTAGACCTTTCTCAACTGTGCCTCGTTAGTAACCTTCTCTATGGTAAAAAGCGGGGGCATAAAAGATTTTCTCAAATCGCGTCTCTTAAGTCAAGATTCATTTGACTTGTAATATCATTAAATTTACAATACCAGTAGAAGCCATTTATGCAGACTATCAAAAGGCCTTTGAGAGAGTTCAGGAGGCTGAAGATCAGCCTCAGCCACAAGTTTGTCATCGGGGTCATCACGATCCTTGCCATAACGATGGGCCTCTCCCTTTACCTCATCTCGAATAAACACAAGGAGCTCGTAATGGAACAGGTAAATGTTCAGGCAAAGGCGTTATTCAAGCAGATATTACTCACAAGGAGATGGGTTGCTGATCATGGCGGTGTATTTGTGGAGAAACTGCCATGGAAGGAGCCAAACCCCTATCTAAAAGAGGCCGAGATTACCGATATAAAGGGCAAGAGATACATAAAAGAGAGCCCTGCCATGGTAACCAAGGAGTTATCAAAATATGCCCAGAAGGAGGGACTATTCTGGTTTCATATAACGAGTCTGAAACTCGTCAACCCACAGAATGCACCGGATGAATTCGAGAGAAAGGCCCTCATACTCTTTGAGAAGGGTGAGGCAAAGGAGCTATCAAAGATAGACGAGATGGACGGCTCCCATTTCTATAGATACATCGCACCCCTTTATGTGGAAGAGGCCTGTCTAAGGTGTCATGGACATCAGGGATACAAGGTCGGAGATGTAAGGGGTGCTATAAGTGTAATCATCCCCGTAGACAATGTGCTCCATACACTGCGTTCAGAAAGAAGGGCGATAATCTTTGCAGGCCTTATGAGTGCAGGTTTATTGACCATGATCCTTTACCTCATGATGAAGGTGCTCGTGCTCAACCCTGTGTCCCATATAAAGGCATCAATGAAGAGGCTGTCAAGACACGAGAAGGTGGAAACATCGGTCATAAGGACAGGGGACGAGCTCGAGGAATTGAGCAGGTCGTTTGTGGAGATGTCAAAGGCTCTCAAGAACTATCAGGACAATCTCAAAGAGATGGTGCGTTCTGCCACCCGATCACTTGAGGAGGCAAACGCAAGGCTTGCTGAGTTGAATAAGAGGAAATCAGACTATATCGCAAAGGTATCGCATGAACTCAGGACACCGCTCACATCCATAAAGGGTGCAATGGAATACATCTCTGCCATGCTATCTTCAAACGACCACAGAAGGATCGATCAGGAAGAGATTCGCAGGTTTATGGACCTCATCAGGAGCAATACCGAGAGGTTGATAAGGATGGTGAATGATACCCTTGATCTCGAAAAGATAGAGTCCGGAGTCTTTGACCTCCACAGAGACGAATTCAACCTCCTCCAGCTTACCAAAGAGGTGATACACAGTTTTTACACACTGGCCTCTGAGAAGGGGATTGTATTCAAGCTCAATGGAAACCCTGAGAGCATGATAATAGCTGACGAAGACAGGATAAGGCAGGTTATAATAAATCTCATATCAAACGCCCTCAAGTTCAGTCCACCCAGTTCTGAGATAAGAATCGATATCAGTGATTCAGCCGATGATGTCACCTTCTCCATCAGTGATGAGGGGCCTGGGATACCGGAGGATGAGATCGAAAGGATATTCGACAGGTTTTACACAAGAAGCACCACTGATGGCACAGGACTTGGCCTGGCTATATGCAAGGCCATAGTAGAGGCCCATGGTGGAAGGATCATGGCCTCATGCAATAAGGCCTCAAGGGGCTGTACATTCTGCTTCACCTTACCAAAGAGTCACCAATATGCTGTAACTTAAAGATCCCTTATGAGCAGGATACTGGCAGTAGATGATGACAGAGACATCCTAATGGTCTTGAAGGCGAATCTCCAGCTGCACGATTTTGAGGTGATCACCGCAGACTCCTGGAAGAAGGCAGAGGACCTCCTGCTACAATACCCGCCGGACCTCATCCTCCTTGACATCATGCTTCCTGACGGAGACGGGATGGAGATATGCCGTGAGCTGAGGAGGAGGATGCCTGACCTGCCCATAATAATGCTGACAGCAAGGGACAAGGTCTCTGACAAGGTTATAGGGCTTGAAAGCGGCGCAGACGATTATGTTGTAAAGCCCTTTGAGACCATTGAGCTCGTGGCAAGGATAAAGGCATGCCTCAGAAGAACGAGTCCAACACACCGGGAAGAACGGATTGCTGTTGGTGATATCACTGTCGATTACAGAAAGAGAGAGGTAAGGGTCAGGGGGAAAAGGATTGAACTTACGCCAAAGGAATATGAGATCCTCTGTTTCTTTATTGAAAACAGAGGAGAGGTGATCAGTAGAGAAAGGATAAGGAGACACCTCTGGAAGGACACAAGGATATACTCCTGGAGCAGGGTCATAGATGTCCACATCCAGCACTTGAGAAAGAAGATAGAGAGGGACCCTTCCAATCCCCAGTACATCATCACCGTCCCTGGGGCTGGCTATATGTTTGCTGAATCGTGATTATAATTTGTAATATATGATCCATAACCCGTCATCCAGCCACTTGAGCCCCACCACAATTTTACAGAATCTTTACAGACTTTAACATCACATTTACATCATCCCATGTTATGTTTTATCAGGTGGATCCTTACAAACAAATAATCTATGTATCCAAAAAAGGAGGTGCCACATGGCAAGGGTGACAAGGAGGGACTTTATCAAGGCATCAGCAGCAGCCACTGCCATGGCAATGGCAGGACTGCCTGTTGAGGTGTTTGCTGATAGCTCCATTAAATATGGAAGGGCACAATGCAGGTTCTGCGGTACGGGATGCACGGTGCTGGCGGGGATAAAGAATGGGAAGATGGTTGCTGTCAAGGGTGATGCAGACAGCCCCATCAACTTTGGCCGTCTCTGCATGAAGGGATACTCACTACCCCATATCATGTATGGTAAGGACAGGTTGAAGAAGCCCATGGTGAGACAACCTAATGGCAGGTATAAAGAGGTCAGCTGGGATGAGGCGCTCGACCTTATTGCTGACAAATTTGCAGGTCTCGTCAAGAAATATGGCCCTGATAGTGTCGCATGGTATGGGTCAGGACAGAATACAACCCAGGAGGCATTCGCTGCAAATAAGCTATTTAAGGGTATCATAGGCACTGCGAATGTTGAGGGCAACCCAAGGCTCTGTATGGCATCTGCTGTGGGGGGATACCTGAATACATTTGGGGCAGATGAGCCTGCAGGCACATATGATGATCTCGACATGACAGACTGCTTCTTCATCATCGGCTCAAACATGGCAGAGCAACATCCCATGCTCTTCAGGAGGGTTATAGACCGCAAGAGTGCCTATCCTGAGAAGGTAAAGGTAATCGTTGCTGACCCAAGATACACACCGACCGCAAGATATGCGGATCTGCATCTCAAATTCAGACCAGGCTATGATACCTTCCTCCTGAATTCCATGGCCTATGTGATAGTGGAGGAGGGGATGGTGGATGAGGAACATCTCAATTTCTGCACATTCAGGAAGGGTCTGAAGACCAAAGGCGACTTTGTTGATTTCAATGCCTATAAGACCTTCCTTTCAGATTATGCACCTGAAAAGGTTGCATCTCAAATAGGCGTACCTGCTGAAGATATAAGAAAGGCGGCAAGGTGGTTTGGCAGGAAGGGATACGCAACAGTGAGTCTCTGGACAATGGGGCTCAATCAGCGAACCCAGGGTGTGCAGCTCAACTGTATGGTCCACAACCTCCACCTCCTCACGGGCAAGATCGGCAAACCAGGCTGTGACTCCCTGTCCCTCACAGGGCAGCCAAATGCCTGTGGTGGAACAAGGGAGCAAGGGGGGCTCACCCACATCCTTCCAGGACACAGGGCAGTGGCAAATCCAAAACACAGGAAGGAGATCGCAGAGATATGGGGGGTGCCGGTAGAGTGGTTACCAAAGAAGCCGACAGGCCCTGCAGTAAATATGTTTATGAGGCTTGAAGAGGGGAAGATAAAGGCGATATGGATAAATACCACAAATCCAGGGCAGAGCCTCCCGAATGCAGGCAGATATCGTAAGGCGATGGAGAAGGCGTTTACGGTGGTTAGTGATATATATCCCACAAGGACGACAGAACTTGCCACAGTCATCCTGCCTTCTGCCATGTGGATTGAGAAGGAGGGTGTAATGGGCCAGACAGACAGACGGTCACAGTTTATACCCAAGCTCGTGGATCCACCTGGCGAGGCGATGCCTGATTTCTGGCAGATCAAGGAGGTTGCAAAGAGGATAGCCAGGAGGCTTGGCAGGAAGACCAGATACAGGGTGATAGATCCAATGACCGGAAGGGTCAAACAGGTAAGAGAGGTCTATGGTCTTGGTTTTGAGACCGAGGAGGAGGCGTGGAATGAATACAGGCTCTGCACAAGGGGACAGGATGTCGATCTCTGGGGTGCAACATACGAGAAGCTCAAGGCGCATGCAGGTGGCATCCAGTGGCCTTGCCCGAGCACCGAGATGAACAATCGTGGCAGTGCAAAGAGATACATCTCCAAGGGCTATGCACAGAAGGTGTTTGGTAGCACCACAAGACGATACAGGACAGGATATGTAACCCTTTATGATCAGCACCTTGAGTCAAAGGGTATGAGGGGCCTTATCAACTACTATGGCCATCACCCATTCCACAAGGGATCGGATGGCAAGGCGATAATCAGAGTCCTTAAGGCAGGCCTTGATTTTGAGATGCCTGATACACAATACCCATACGTCCTGAACACAGGAAGGGTGATCGAGCACTGGCACTCAGGGACAATGACGATGCGTGTAAGACTGCTCAGGGAGATGAATCCAAACGCCTATGTGGAGGTTTCCCCTGAAGATGCAAGGAGGCTTAAGGTATCAAGCGGCGACAGGCTGAAGATCATCTCAAGGAGGGGGGAGATCGTGCTGCCTGTCTGGGTTACAGAGAGGGCAAGAGAGGGTATGGTCTTCGTCCCATGGTTTGATGAAAACAAGCTCATAAACCTCCTGACGGTAGATCACCCAAAGAGCTGGTCAGGTGCTGGAGAACCTGATTACAAGGTCTGTGCGGTAAAGTTAATGAAGGTCTGAAGCTCCATCAGCAGGGGGGCAGGGGATATATGATGAACGTTGCACTGATCAAGAAGATCTCTATGATAATCATATCCCTTGCCCTCCTGATCGGTTCCGTTACATGTGAAAAGGAAGAAACGATAGGGGAGAAAAACAGGAAAGAGAATGAAGGAGAAGGCATTGTATCTATTGCCACACTGTTAGAAGAAAAATGGGCTTATAAAGATAGAATCGTAATAATTTCTGGGAAGACATCTCCTGGGCTGCCCTTTGAATTCGTGAATGAGCAACCTTATCTCGTTGATGATGGAACTGCCCAAATATGGGTCATAACCACTGGAACCATGCCTGAAGAGGGAAGATGGATCAGGGTAAAGGGAAGGGTCTCAATTCCGTATCAAATAAAAGGTAGAAGATACAAAATAGCCCTACTGGAAATAGAAAGATGGCAGTAATGGAGTGGATAAGGATGGACAGAAGGGATTTTCTAAAACGGGCTGGGGCCTTTCTCCTGTTCATAGGCATCCTCCCCATCAATCCGGTCGATGTGATAATAAGGCCTCCTGGAGCCAGAAGGGACTTTCTTGCAAGATGTATCAGATGTGGTGAATGTCTTGAAGCATGTCCGTATGACAGTATACGATTCCTCGATATTACAGCAGGTGCTATGATCCACACACCCTACATCGACCCACTGAAGACTCCTTGCTATCTCTGCCAGCAGAGAGGACATGATGGAAAGGACAGACCAATAAGCAGATATCTACGGTGTGGTGAGGTATGTCCCACGGGTGCATTAAAAAAGATTGTCAATAATAAAGATGTACTCGCCAATGTGCCAGAGGAGATAAGGATGGGGGTGTCTGTTATAAACAGAGATATCTGCCTTGCCTGGCAATATGACGTATGTGGAGAGTGTTATTATAACTGTCCACTCAAGGATATGGCAATGAAGGACAGGCCACCCTCAGAATCACTCAGAGAAAACACCGGCATAAGACCCTATGTCGATCCTAAACACTGCATCGGATGCGGGATGTGTAATTATGTCTGCCCTGTGAAAAGACACATTGCTGAATCTGTTATGGCTCGGGATGCGAGACTCAGTTATTTTGAAGAACGCTATGCCTCGATGGTCAGGAATCTCACTGGTCGGGCAGGAGCTGTAAGACTGCCTGCTGTAAGGGTTATAAAGAGGCTATGAACATAATCGGAGGACAAAGAGTAAGGATAAAACCGCTACGGAGGGCCTCACAACTTACTGTGTTATCCATGCTTATTATTATACCCTATTTAACCAGCAACCCTTTTCACTGGTCACCATCCAGGATCGCCCTTGGACAGTCACCACAACCAAAGATATTCCAGGTGTCAGGCGACCTGTGGAGTCTTACCCTGTGGAGCCTCAAATTGAGTCATCCCGTAGCCTTTATCGAGGAGACCATCTCGGCAAAGAAGCTCTATACACCCTTCTTGATATCGGCCCTCATCCCCTTGGTAATAACTATTACCTTTGGGAGGGTCTTCTGTTCATGGATGTGTCCTGTTGGATTCATTTTGGAACTGAACCAAAAGGTCAACAAGGCCCTAAGAATGAAAGGGTTGAACAGGCCGATCAGGATGAGAGACCTCAGATACACCATCCTCGTAATAAGTCTCATATTCTCCTTTTTCTTTGCCTTTCCACTTATATCCATCTTTGACCCTCCACATTATGTTCGGCAGGGAATTGATGTATATATTCACACATAAGTCAATAAGCCTAACTGGCACAGGACTTCTTCTCGGTATCCTTCTCTTTGAGACCTTCTCCACATCAAGGGCATGGTGTAATAGCCTCTGCCCCTCAGGAGGTGCACTATCATTAATCGGCACAAAGAGGCTATGGCATATAAAGATGAATAAGGAGAGATGTATCTATTGTTCGAGATGTAATGATGCATGTCCATACTATATTGATCCCATGAAGCTTGCTACAGAAGAAGATTTTGATTGGACCAAATGTGACAACTGTGGCCTCTGTAGGGATGTATGTCCTAAAGGGGCCATATCCTACGTTATAGGAAGGAGGAAATAAAATGGCAATAGCAGGGGCTGTTGTTGTGCCAGTAAGGAAAGAATTTGAAGAGATATTAAAGGGAAGGCTTAATTCATTAAAGGGGGTAGAAGTCCATGGTATTGGTGAGAATGGGATAGCTATTGTAATGGAGGCAGAGGATATGGACAGACTCAGGCAACTTTCAGAAGAGATTGAACAATGGAAGGAGGTGATAGACCTAAGACTATCATATATTAACTGGGAGGAAGAGATGGACAAGATTCAAAACTGAGAGAAAAAAGGAGGTGAAATGGAATGAAGAAGATCCATTTGATATTAATATCAGTGGTGGCAATCCTCACAGTGCCTGTCATTGCGTCAGCAAAAGTAGATCTGACCCCAGTCTCACCATGCATCAACTGTCACGACACTGTAACACCTGGTATCGTCAAGCAGTGGCAGGAGAGCAAACACAGCAAGGTGGGTGTAAAGTGTTATGTATGCCATAAGGCAAAGGAGGATGACCCTGCAGGGTTTGAACACAATGGGTTCAGGGTTACAACCATCGTATCGCCAAGATACTGTGAAAGCTGTCATCCAAAACAGGTAAAGGAATTCCGTGAGAGCATGCATGACGAGGCAGCGCTCTTTGCCATGTCAGCCTATGGAGTAGTAAGTGGAGAAAGGGTTGAAGAGACGATTACACTTGGCCAGACAAAGAACTACAAGACAAACTTCTCCCGTGAGAGTGCAGAAGCAGGCTGCCTTGACTGTCACGGCACCGTAATAAAGGTTGGAAAGGGAGGAACCCTGATTAACTGGCCTAACATGGGCATCGGCAGGCTGAACCCTGACGGCAGTGCTGGTTCATGTGCAGCATGTCATACAAGACACACATTCAGTATCGCCCAGGCAAGGAAGCCGGAGACCTGCGGTCAATGCCATCTTGGCCCTGACCATCCTCAAAGAGAGATCTATGAGGAGAGCAAACACGGAAACCTCTATGAGGCAAATGGTGAGGAATGGAACTGGAATGTCCCTCCAGGACAGTGGGGCCCTGAAGACATAGAGGCACCAACCTGTGCTACCTGCCACATGAGCGGATTCGGTGGTGCGGTAGAGAGCACACATAACGTGAGTGCAAGGCTGAAGTGGGAGCTTGAGCCTGCATTCTCATGGCCAACGGACAAGAAATACTGGATCGGCAAGGAGAAGTTCCCCATCGACCCTGAGATCGCAAGACGGTATGAGAAGATCCATAATCTACCCCCTGGCTCATTAAAGGCCGTCAAGACAGGTCTACCAAATCCCTTTGCCATTGCAAAGAAATTCGCCCCTGATGTATATAAGGCATACGTCGGGCCTGGTAAGTGGTGGTCCAGGGGTGAGACAAGGCTTGATGCCTTTGGAGGCGATGCGCTGAGGAGTCCTGACGAGAAGCGTGAGGATATGATAAAGGTCTGTAACCAGTGCCATGTCCGTAGCTGGGCAGAAGGCGATCTCAAGAAGGCTGATAAGACGATCGACGTCTATAACGCGGTGGTCCTGGCCATAAAGAAGAAGTACTATGACCCGATAAAGAAAGAGAGGCTTGACGAGGACATCAAGTTCAATGGTAAGAGCGAGGCCGACAACCTCTGGCATGAGATCTGGCATCATGAAGGTCGAATCTGGAGAATGGGTGCATTCATGCAGGGACAGGACTGGCAGCACTGGGAAGGCTCCTATGAGGTTGTTGATGATGGTTCCCATATGGCAGACTGGCTTGAGAAACTCCGTGTAAGGAAGGCAGTAAAGGAGAGGCTCGGGATCAAGTAGTAACAGAGCGGGTGACAGGTAACCGTATCATCAAGGTTGCCTGTTACCCCCCTTTTTAACATCTACATAAGGGAAAGAGTATGATCGTTGCCAGCGGTATTATCAGCGTTGATAGAGAGGATAAGGTGGATGGTGTTGTGGATGAATTGAAGAAGAGGAGTATAATGGTTGATGATATCGATATGGATAAGATCATCTTCCTTATAGAGGCCGAGACAGTGGATATCGTGAGGTCTGAGATAGAGAGGTTGAGACATATCGAGCATGTAAGGGATGTCCAGCTCCTCTTCTATAGCTTTGAAGATACACGGTCAGGAGACCCTGAAGCCTGAGAAGAGGATTGGCCATGAGGAGATGAGGGTGAATATGATTATAAGGATGATGGATCCAATTGTATACCTCTTCTGAGCCTCCCTGATCGTATCCTCTATTGAATCCCTCTTGATAATCTCGAATATAGCAGGTATGATCCCAGATAACACCCCTCCAAACAGGGTTGTGTAGATGGCATAGCCCACATAATGATAATCACCCTGGAGGAGGTCAAATGGGCAGTGGTGTGTAGGTATCTCATAGAAATGGATTGAGATAAAGGATATGATGGACACAATGGACACAAAGAAGACCATAACCGAGGATGTGCCATGGATGTATCTGAGTATGGGCCTCTCAAAGACAAGGGAGAGGCCTGCCACCAGAAGGAATAGAGTTACTGTAATATAAAAAACCCATCTCATAGGACCTTCTGGCAGGGATGATAGACCGGATGCCACCCCACCACCTTCGTTAAAGAGGGCACCACAACACGAAACTATGATATTGGGCCTCAGCCCCATGAAGTATCTGAACTGTAGATGGATGTCAAACATGGCAAAGGGTATTATGAAGAGGAGTATCGTATATTTTGTCTTCACCAGTGGATACTCCTCAGATCTCTGATCCACACGGTTTATTGCTATCCAGATAGATGTGAGGAAAAATAACAGGATCTTCAGATAAAGGACCTTCCAGCCTACCGGATTTGCATTGAACGAGCCTGTTGCACACATTGCACCAACAAAGAGCATATGAAGGTCATCAGCGGTATATACAAACAGGAAGAGTGAGAGGATATAGAAACCAAGGGCATAGTTCATTATGGTGGATATAAGGCATGTCTTCCTCTCCAGTGAGAGCTGTTCTGATGATGTGCTGTTGATATCCCACCTTGATATAATCCTTACACCCATGCCCGATGCATAAAGAAGCATGGAGAGCGCAACGATAGAGCCCACAAGGAGTGATATAACACCAGGATGGAGTATCACCTCCCTGACACCCCTCTGATCATCCCGTCCCTCATCTCAAATATCCTGTCAGCAAACCCCCTTTCATACACAAGGGGATCATGGGTCGCAATGATGATCGTCCTTCCATCGTCACGGAGTGAGGAGAGCATATTGAGGAGTTCCTCAGAGCACCCTGCATCAAGATGGGCAGTCGGTTCATCCAACAGCAATATCTCTGGATCATTCACCATCGCCCTCGCAATGGCAAGCCTCTGCTTCTGACCACCTGACAGAGACCTTGCCAGGTGATCAGCCTTCTCAGAAAGGCCAAACCTATCAAGCATCGAGGATGCCCTCAGCCGGATCTCTGAATATCTCATCCCTGTTGGATAGAGGGGGAGCATGACATTCTCTATAAGGGTTATATCCATTATGAGGTTGAACTCCTGAAAGACGAACCCGAAGGTCTTCCTCCTTATATCAGTGAGAAACCTCTCAGGCAGCCTCGAAACCGCCCTGCCCTTAACCACTATCCTGCCCTCTGTCGGCCGTGCCATACAGCCTATGAGGCTCAGGAGTGTGGTCTTTCCAGAGCCACTTGGCCCTTTAAGGATCACCACCTCGCCCTTCATTATCTGCATGGTAATCCCAGTGAGCGCCCTTACCTCATCAGGCATCCCCTGATTGTAGAGTTTTGATACACCCTCTATCTCGATCAGGACTCCCTTCACCCCCTGATCACCTCATCAGGATCCATTATGGCAGCCCTCCATGAGGGGATGATGGTCACCGCTATATATGGGATAACAATAAGAAAGAAGAGTGTGATGATCTGATATGGATTTATGTAGGGGATCAGGTCAAACGAAGGGAACAGGACAGACCACCCCTTGAGCACAGGTGAAAGAAGAGGCGCACCAAGGAAGAAGACATGGACATAACCGATTATCGTGCCTGTAAGAAACGAAGTGAGTGAGATGACCAGACCCTCCCAGAACTTGAGTTCAAGGATGTCCGATGTCTCCCATCCAACGGCCTTGAGTATCCCGATCTCCCTCCTCTCCTCGGCACTCAACCCGGTAGCCTTATCCCACGCAAGTATGGAGAATGCCACAAGGGAAGAGAGGAACATGCTGAGCATCATTCCACTACGCCAGCCAAACAGTGTCTCATAGGTCTGGAGTATCTCGCTCCTCATGATCGGCCTCGTATCAGGGAGTGTGGTCTTGATCTTGCCTGCTATGTACGGGACCTCCAGTTCATTATTCACGGCCACAACAATATCCGTAGCCATACCAGAAGGGATGTCAAACAGCTCCTTTATATCATCTTCTGTAAGCAGTATCAGGTCATTGGTAAGGAGTCTTGAGAGTGTATCAAATATACCAACCACACGATAGCTCCTCACCCTCCTCCTGCTGTCAAGGAGATATAGCCTTTTGCCGATATCAAGGTGTTTCACCTCTGCAACCCCGCTACCGAGGGCACACTCGCCCTCTTGTGAAGGCAGCCTTCCCCTGAGTAATCCAAGACCACTGACCGCCCTGTTTATGCCCATAACGGTATAGTTGCTATCAGTCGCCCTGTCAAAATAGTATCCCCAGTAACGGGGGATCACATCGCTCACGCCATAAAACCCCCTGATAACCTCCATATAGTCTTCTGCAATAAGTGCATGCCTGCCACCAGAGACCCTCTGGACTATAAGCTCAGGCGCATCGGCCAAAAGTCCCACGGCCTCCATCTTGAATGAGTGTGTAAAGAAGAGGATGGAAGAGAGGATGGCTGTAAGCAGTGTGAAGACAATAACGATGGAGAGGTTCTTGAGCCTCCTTCTGAATATGGACATAATGGCAAAATCAAGTATCTTGCTATGTCTTATCATCTGATCCATCGGCCAGACCCTTGACGGACTCCGGTGGTGCAATGATAGAGCCAGCCGGAAAGTGTTCTATAGACCCTGGGAAGTCCTGAAATGGGGTAAAGAGGTCAGCCTGTGAGGGGTGCCTGGTGTACCTCGCAGCCGTCCACACAGCCATGTCCGTGAGCATCAGCCCCCTGACGATCATCCTCATCGAGGCCATCTCCCCTGCCCTGTTTCTGGCGGATATATGGCTGAAGACAATAAGGAAGATGAACATGAGACACTCAAGAAGGATAAAGACAACAAATATCCTGTGCCTCATCTTTAAAATCCTCCGAGCCCAAAAACGGCAGGCTGGGCAATATAAACCACCTACATCCTGTGCTCATGCATCTGCATACCGGGTATATCCTCAGGGGTAACCTCATCAAACCTGAGTATCTCCTTCCCCTTATGGTCCTTCATAAACATCTCTGCTGCCCTCTCACCCTTTACAGGCACAAGCTCCTCTCCCATCGGGCCATAAACATCACTGCCTCTGATAAAATAGACCTCTTTCGCATCCACCGGATTGGTCGTATAATAGTCCATGACACACACATGATCTATCTCCTCCCTGTCTCTGCCATACTTATTGATGTTAAAGTAATACTTGAACATATCCTTTGGCCCATCAAAGACCACATATGTACCATCCTTAAAGACTATCTCGGCAGTCCACTGTGGATACTTATATACAAACATCCCGCAGACAGGGCACTTGTCCCTCTTGGTTGGCCTTATGAACTCAAAGGCGGATGATGTACCTATAAAAAAGAGGACAACAAATGCGATCACCACAGCACATCCCTTCTGCATATCCATACCTCCTCCTTTGATAGTGACTGAGAGGGGTTAGGCCACTCTTGGGGGCTTCTCTTCAGGAGGGGCTGTGAAGGGATCGAATAATATAAAGGCCGCCTCCCTCAAGGCATATGAGAGTCTGACAAAAGGGGTTTCAAAGACAGGCGCATTGATCCATGAACATTCGGCACCGGTCTTTAACGGTGCATCAACCTTGTGGCAGAGGTCGAGAGTGAGGATCACCGGTCTGCTATCCGTGGATACATCAACAGAAAGCGTAAGGGGGATAGAATAGAATATGAAGATCGAAACGATCAGAAGGGCGATCAATCTCCTCATACAGTGAAAGTATAAACAGGAGGGCTATTCACTGTCAAATCTGTTACTCTTTCCGGTTAGGACATAGTATCCACCCTGCGAATAATAAACCATGGAAGAGGAGGAATATCAGACCCTTCGTCCCTAGGGATAAAGAAGAAGCCT
>Ga0180893_188_pt1 | contig 39421 bp, 41 predicted proteins | sample Deesub1362A_J573_FD_124286 | JGI IMG/M metagenome (GOLD analysis project Ga0180893, IMG submission 124286) | Nitrospirae bacterium JdFR-81 | reverse complement strand
TTCATGGATGATGGAGAGATCATAGAGGTGGGCAAGCCACCTGAGATATTTGTGAATCCCAAACATCCAAGGACAAGGGAGTTCATGAGTAAGGTCCTGCATGTCGGGGAAAGGGAGATGATGGATACGAGACGTAACGGGAATCACCCTATGGAGGCCCTTAAAAAACAGACATACGGAGCATTAACCACATAATAAATCGAGACCCTCATGAATGCCTTTGATCAAAGACTAAAGGAGAATAATAAATACCCACTGAAGGCCGAGGATATAAACACCCTCCAGGTGAATATCGGCTATAGATGTAACCTCACCTGCACACACTGCCATGTTGAGGCCTCTCCGGACAGGGAAGAGATGATGTCCGTAAGCGTCATGTCCCATGTCATCGATGTCCTTGATGGCAATGACAGAATAGACACGGTTGATATAACAGGCGGTTCACCTGAATTAAATCCGTATTTCATGTATTTTGTAAACCTCTCCGTCTCTGCAGGCAAGAGGGTGATGATAAGGACCAACCTTACGCTGTATACAGAGCCTGATATGAGGGGGTTACTCTCCTTTTACGCAGAGAAAGGGGTCAAGATAATAGCCTCCCTTCCGTGCTATACAGAAGACGGAGTTGACAGGCAGAGGGGTAAGGGCACCTATCAGAAGGCCATCAGCGTGCTGAAGGAATTGAACTCCCTTGGCTATGGCAAGGAGGGCAGCGGGCTTGAGCTGGATATCATGTTCAACCCTTTCGGCCCTGGGATAGCACCTGACCAGAGGATGCTTGAAGAGGCATATAGACAGAAACTGTGGGAGATGCACGGGATAGTATTCAACCACCTCATAGCGTTGAGCAACATGCCCATCGGAAGGCTCGGGCACTCTATGTCCGGCACCGAGAAGATAGAGTATCTGAAACACCTGGAGGAGAACTTCAATCCACAAACAGTGGACAACCTTATGTGTAGACACCTAATAAGTGTCTCTCCTGATGGAAGGCTCTTTGACTGTGACTTCTGGCAGATGCTCAACCTCCCGGTCAAGAGTGAATACTCAACAATAGAGAGGTTTAACTACGATGCCCTGAGTAAAAGGGAGATAGTGACCAACCAGCTATGCTTTATGTGCACGGCAGGGGCAGGAGCAAGCTGCACAGGGGCCCTTACATAGGTCGATTTAAACGGTTTTAAACAATGAATAACACACTGACAAGGCATAATAATAACATCCCAAAACGGAGAAACGGACACGAGAAGGAACTCAAGAAGGAGCTGCTTGAGGTATTCAGGAGGTTCGGGTATCTGAATGATGACAAGGACTATGAGGTCACCTTCAGGACAACATCAGGCAATATCGCCTGGATCAATATAAAGGGTATAGAGATCATCAAGTAAGTCGGTCACCTTAACCCCTACGGGGTGATTGAGGCCCGATTGATTATCCATTAAATGGTAATCAGTCGGGCCTTTCTATGTGGAGAGGATAGAGTGGATACAATATTCCATCATCTTTTCTCATCACCTATCATACAGGTCTCTGTCCTTATCCTCTTATCCCTGGGTCTCTATCCTATCAGTGTACAGGCATCTGAAAGACCCTCTGTATCAGAGGGCAGGAAATTATACATGCACTACTGCACTCCATGCCATGGTATCAGGGGAGACGGAATGGGATTCAATGCAGAGAATCTCGACCCAAGGCCTGCAAATCACACAGACAGCAGATTCATGAGCAAACGGACAGACAGAGACCTCTACGAGGTGATCAAGGGTGGTGGCAGGGCCGTGGGGAAGGCCACATTGATGCCACCATGGGGAGGAAACCTCAATGACACACAGATCAAATCCCTGATTCTATACCTTAGAAGACTCTGCATGTGTAAGCATGAATAAAGGAGAAAGGAGGAAGGGGTAATGAGTGAAACAAGACAAAGGCCGTATCCTGAAGAGGGTTGTATCAGCAGGCGCAGGCTCCTCAAGGCAGGAGGATGTCTTGGTGCGGTGGCGATCTTGACTGGTGGATTGCCAAAAAAAGCAGTGGCATCAGAAGGTGTGTATCCTCAGGTAAGGATTGCAAACCTGAGAGACCTTACCCCAGGTAAGGTGATCAAATTCGACTATCCCCTCATAGGGAGGAAGAGCCTTCTGATGGACCTTGGTTGCAGGGTAGAAGGCGGTGTTGGCCCAGACAGGAGTATCGTTGCCTTTAGCATGTTCTGCACACATCTGGGCTGTAGTGTTGAGCTTGATAGGGATAAGGGCCTCCTGGTCTGTGAGTGTCATCAGAGTGAGTTTGACCCCCGCAGGAGTGGATTTGTGATCCAGGGCCCTGCCCCTACTCACCTGCCAATGATAAGTCTGGAAGTTGATAGCTCTACAGGAGACATCTATGCTATAGGCGTTTCAGGACTTATCTATGGAATGAGGAACAATCTTCTTGACGGAGAGGAGGTAAAGTAAAATGGGTGATAGAAAAGAGCTATCAAGGCGTGATCTATTGAAGTTCACTGCTGCAACAGCAGCAGGTATATGCACTATTGCCGGCAGTAAATTTGCCGAGGCTGCCAGATTCCCTGAGGCACGTGCAACAGAGTTTGTAGAGTTGCCACCAAAGGATGCAGAGGTCTACGATACTGCCTGCCGTTACTGTCATGTGATGTGTGGATATAAGGTATATATATGGCCCAAGGGTAAAGGTCTGAGACCAGAGAGGGCAAGATTCTTTCCTGTGGAGAAGATGCGCGGAGACTGGCCAAATACCATTTTCACTATCCAGGCAAAAAAGCATGGCAGGGATGTAAATATCATGGTTCTGCCTGATCATAAGGATGTAGCAAGTAAATCAAACTACTCTATAAGGGGGGCCTTTAATGCCCAGAGCCTGTATTCAGAGACCCTCCCCACAAGAGTACGACTCAAGAGACCCATGATAAGACCTGCGGGGAAGAAGAGTCCCCTCACAGAGGTCTCGTGGGATGAGGCCCTGGACTTCTGTGCAGAGAGATTCAAGGAGATAATAGATCGGTATGGGCCTGACGCAATATGCGGTGTCTATGGCGACTGGGCTTATTTACAGAACACCTATGCCTTCCTGAAGTGGCTATTTACAGGGGTTAAGTCCAGTAGCATTGCAGGCAATGGATATGTCTTCTGGGGAGATCAGAGCTGGGCCCTTGCAGATGTGGTTGGTTCAGGCACAAGGTCCTTTACTGTGGAAGACTTTGAAAAGACAAAGCTCATATTCTGTGCAGGCAAGAACCTGAAGGACACTGGCTCATCATGGTATTACCGTGCACTTACTGCAGGGGGCCTGAATAAAGGTGATATAAAGCTCATCTTTGTTGATCCCAGAAGAGTCCAGATGGCAGAAGATGCCGAAAGGAGTGGAGGACTCTTCCTGCAGATCAGGCCGGGTACGGATGCCATTCTGGGAGCATCACTCATGCATGAGATCGTAAAGAACGAATGGTATGATAAAGAGTTTGTGCGCAAATACACAACAGGCTTTGATATTCTCAAGAAGACCGTCCTGAAGGAAAGATTTAACCCCGACAACGCAGAGAAGATCACCGGCATTCCTGCACAGAAGATAAGGGAAGCTTCCAGGCTACTTGCCAGGTACAGAGGACAGACCATGGTTCTCTATGAGAAAGGACTTTTGCATCAGGTATGTGGATACGAACATCAGCTCTCCTATGTTGCCATGGGTATAATCCTCGGTAATGTGGGTAAACCAGGAGCCTGCACATCCAGGGCTGGTGGGCATCCACGAGGCACGTGGGCAAGTCCTCCTGTACCCAATAAGGCGAGCTCCATGCGGAGTGTTCTTGACAAACTTGAAAAGGGAGAGATAAAGGCCATCTGGGCCTATATCACAAATCTCTACATTCAGTTTCCGAACCAGCAGAAGTTCAGACCTATGTATGATAAGGTCTTCCTGGTGGTAAATGAGATATATCCCACAGAGACAACGGAACATGCAGATGTGGTATTCCCTGCTGCCACATGGGGTGAGTGGGACACCATACAGGCAAGCGAAGACAGGAGGCTTCATCTTCAGAGGGGCTTCATGGATCCACCAGGGGAGGCAAGACCTGACTGGTGGATAGTTGCACAGATAGCAAAGAGAATGGGCTACAGCGGATTTAACTGGAAGGACGAGTGGGATATTTACGATGAAGTACGGGCAAAGACCAAAGGCTCATCCACGAGCGATATCTCTGAGATCAGCAAATCAGATCTCCTGAGGGCAGGCAGTTCCGGTGTCCAGTTCCCAAAGAAAAACAGAAAGAGCATATCTCGTCTCTACTCGCCTGAATTTGAAGAGGCAATGGGTAAGCGCTTTGCAACAAAGGATGGCAAGGCCCATCTTGAGCACGTGAAGATACTTGCTGATTTTGATCCCTATAACCATCCCCTGAGGGACAGGGTGGATAGTGAGTATCCCTTCTGGATGATCATGCACAGGCAGAACGAGATATGGAACACAGGATACAACTTCTATAACAATGGGACAAATAAACCCCTGGTTGCAAATCTCTATGAGAGGGTATCCGAACAGACTGTGAGTATCAACCCCCAGGATGCGAAGAGACTCGGTATAAAGAGCGGGGATTGGGTAAGGTTGACGTCACGTCAGGGCAGTATGAAGGCATTAGCCAGGGTCCACGATCTGACCGCACCAGGGGTGGTTGACGTAATGTCTCTCTATCCAAAGACCGATTCCACTCCGAACATGCTTACCAATGAGCGGGCAGATCCAAAACTTGCTGACTGGGACAGGATGGTACCGGTGAAGATAACAAAGATATAAAAACCACATAGCATACAGGCACACAGGCAGAGGGTATGAGGCTCTCTTTATGTCTGTGTGCCTTGGTGCGTTTATCTCAAGATGGAAAAGGATAGGCTCAGGAGACGCACATTCCTGAAGATCCTCGGGCTTGGGTCTTTTCTTGCAACAGTGGGGCTCTCGATCCCCATCACGGTGAGGTTCCTCTTCCCCCGTGTGCTGTTTGAGAGGCCCTCAACCTTCATCGTGGGCAGACCTGATGACCTCAATCCTGCTACAACAGGCCTCAGGGTGTATGAAGACTGGAAGGAGGAGTACGGGGTATGGATAGTCAGAGAGGGGAATCGCCTGTATGCCATCAATGCAAGGTGCACGCACCTGGGGTGCACACCAAACTACTTTGCCGATGAGGGGGTGTTCAAATGCCCATGCCATGGAAGCCAGTTTCGCAGTAATGGCCTGAACTTTGCCGGTCCGGCACCAAGGCCTCTTGACCGATTGCGGATATATATAAACGACGATGGCATGATAACAGTGGACAGGGCAAGGTTATATACATATAAGGATTTTGATAGGAAAGGGGCATATCTGAAACTATAGGTACTGTGAACTATCTTAAACAACATTGAACCACATTTAACCATATACTTCCTGGAGGTCAGACTTGGAAAACAAAAGCGCCCTCTGGAGGTGGATCAAGGGCAGCAGGGTATATAAGTCCATCTTTCGTCATGGTTACGAGGACACAAAAAAGAACAGGATCCTGCAGATAAGATCAAATGTCTTCCTCCACATCCACCCTGTAAAGATACCTGATCATGCCTACAGGATACGCTTTACATGGTGCATGGGCGGGATAACATTCTTCCTCTTCCTCGTCGAGGTCATGACAGGCGCATTCCTGATGTTCTACTACACACCCACACCGGAGCAGGCATACAGGGATATGCTCTACCTCAGGTATGATGTGCCCTTCGGGATGATACTCAGGAATATGCATAGATGGGCCGCACACCTGATGATCTTCACTATCATCCTTCATATGCTGAGGGTATTTCTTACGGGCTCGTACAAACCACCCAGGGAATTTAACTGGGTTATCGGGGTCACACTCCTTGTCATAACCCTGCTCTTGAGTTTTACAGGCTACCTACTCCCCTGGGATCAGCTCTCCTACTGGGCCATAACAGTGGCCACCAATATGATCGGTGCGATGCCCTTCATAGGGCATGAAGGGCCTCTTTCTTTGCTGGATAGATACCACGACATAAGGTTCCTCATACTGGGTGGTTCTGAGATAGGCAGCAACGCACTATTGAGGTTTTATGTAATGCACATAATCGTCCTGCCGGTTACAGGGATGATATTCATGGCCGTGCACTTCTGGAGGGTGAGAAAGGATGGCATATCAAGACCACTCTAAAAAGAGGTACACATGGCCTGACCTGGTGGTGATAGAGTTCCTGACCGCTGTTGCCCTGACGATAATACTCCTCGTCTGGGCATTACTGGTCAATGCACCACTCCTTGAGGTGGCAAACCCTGGCATGTCAGAAAACCCCTCAAAGGCCCCCTGGTATTTTGTGGGACTCCAGGAACTCCTGGTATACTTTGATCCATGGATAGCAGGTGTTATGATACCATTTATCATCATCGTCTCACTTGTCATGATACCCTATCTGGATAATAATCCAAGAGGCATAGGCCACTACACCTATTCTCAGAGGAGGTTTGCTGTCACACACTTCATCATCGGCTTCTCCATGTGGTGGATATTGATAGGTATTGGATACTTCCTCAGGGGACCAAACTGGCAGTTCTACTGGCCATGGGAATCATGGGGGGCTGTAAAGGGCGTAGAGGAACACCTCTGGAGTCCTCCTCCATGGGCTGGCGTGACAGGGTTGATCGCATATCTCACACTGGGGATGATCCTGCCTGCCATCATACAGAGGGGGTTATACCGCAGGTTCGGCACCTTTAGATATATCATCGTGATGTCCATACTCCTTATGATGTATCTCGTGCCCATAAAGATACTCCTGAGGCTCCTATTTCACATCAGGTATATACTTGTAACCCGGTGGTTTAACATTTAGCGTGAGATTAAAGAATGTCCATATACTGTCTATAGCGGTCTTATGCACCGTGCTCCTTGCCCTCACGGCATTTGTAATATACAGGGAGTATAACCCTCCATGGAAGGCATACCAGGAGAGGTTCAACCGCCTCAGATACTCGAAGAATCCCGAGTCCCGATACAGGACAGCAGGGATAAGACAGATATGGATCAGGGGACTGGACATCGTGGACAGGTGCATGACCTGTCACCTTGCAGAGGACAGGGATGGTTTTGATAACCAGCCTCATCCGCTGAGGAGCCATTCAGGAAGCTATCTCAAGACCCATCCTGTCAAGAGATTCGGCTGTGTCCTGTGCCATGACGGACAGGGTGAGGCACTGACCGTGGAGGATGCACACGGAACGGTCATCTACTCAGGCAGACCAATACTTAAGGGCAGGCTTGCAGAGGCCTCCTGCATAAGATGCCACCCCATGCCACAGGCCCTGCCGCTTGAGGCAAAACTCAAGGGCGCACCAACCCTCTCGATGGGCTGGAGGCTGTTCAATGAGTATAACTGTGTGGCCTGCCATAAGCTCAGGGGATACAGGAGACCCGAGCACATAGCCCCTTCACTCAGTAAGATAGGCAGTAAGGTCACAGAGGAATGGCTCTCAAGATGGTTGAAAGACCCGAAGGACTATCTACCAGGGACAAAGATGCCCCGTTACAGGTTCAATGATCAGGATATCGCTGACATCGCCTCATATCTGCTTGACCTCAGGGACAGGGCCTTTGAGGGACCGATTGGATTTGATCCCTATGATAAGGGTTTAAGGAGAAGGGGTAGGCTGTTGTTCGAGTCACTTGGATGCCTTGGCTGTCACAGGATAGGCAAGAAAGGGGTCTTATTTGGCCCTGATCTAACAGATATCGGCAACAAGGTGAGGCCTGCCTGGCTCTATCATTTCCTCAAGAACCCAAGGGCCTATGACCCGAAGACCATCATCCCTGATCTCAGGCTTAAAGAAGGGGACATCCCGCCCATCACTGCATACCTCATGAGCCTGAAGAGGCACCAAGAGAGGGAGACCGTTTCTTTAACAGGCGATAAAGAGCGGGGCAGGAGGCTGATAAGGGACTACGGGTGTCTTGGATGTCATGAGATAGGGCGGATGAGGTTCCAGTACATCGCTCCATCCCTTGATGGTATAGGGGATAAGAGGGTTCAGGAGCTGGCATTTGGAGACCTCAAAGGAATTGAGAGGTCACTCATCAACTGGCTGAGGATCAAGGTCAGGGAACCTGGTAGGTTCACCACCAGGAGGATGCTGATGAGGATGCCTGAATTCAACCTGAACGAGGAACAGGCAGAGGCACTGGTCACATTCCTCCTTGGTATAAGGAAGAAGCCCATTGATACAGGATACATAAAGGACATCATCCATCCTGATGACATCTCGATGAAGGGGAAGAGGGTGATAGATAGATACAACTGCCTTGGCTGTCATAAGATAAGAAATAAAGGTGGAGAGATAGGCCCTGAGCTTACAAATGAGGGGAAGAAGAGCAGACCCGAGTGGCTCTATGTATTCCTCAAGAGGCCGTGGAAGATCAGACCCATACTGAGGGCACGGATGCCTGACTTCAGGCTCTCGGACAGGGACACAAATACCATCATAGAGTACCTCTCCTATATCTCTGGGGAGGCCTACCCATACCTCTTTGAGGAGAAGAGGAAGGTGTATCCAGAAGACATAATGGATGGAGAGAAGTTATACCATGAGATATTTGCCTGCATAGCCTGTCACAGGATAAACGGCCGTGGCGGTGTAATTGGTCCTGACCACACAGACATCTCAAGCAGGCTCAGGAGGCAGTGGATCGAGAAGTGGATAAAGGACCCCCTATCGATCAAAAGGGATGTCAGGATGCCGGTATTCAAGTTTGAGGACTGGCAGTTCGAGGCCATTGTAGACTACCTCATGACCCTCGGCAGATACAGGTTCCTGGAAGAGAGATCAGGCATGTAGCCTCTCTTCCTTCAAATCCACAAATACCTGAACCCCCTTAAAGTCCCTGCAGGATGGCCTTTTTAAGAAAAAGGCCTCCTTACCCATAAGAGGGTAGGGAGTCCTGTGAGATCATGTCCAGTGTGGGGTGTCTGCTGTCCTTGTCAGAGAGTATGGGGTCTTTTACAGGCCATTCTATGGCTATCTGTGGGTCTGACCAGAGGATACCACGGTCATCACCTGGCATGTAAAAGTCAGTGCATTTATATACCACATCAGCAGATTCGCTCAGGACACAGAAGCCATGGGCAAAGCCCTCGGGTATGTATATCTGCCTCCTGTTTTCAGATGAAAGGATGACACCTTCCCACCTGCCGAATGTCGGAGAGCCTTTCCTTATATCCACCACCACATCGAATATCTCCCCTGAGATCACATAAACCAGCTTTGCCTGGGGATACCTGAGCTGATAGTGCAGCCCCCTGAGCACCCCCTTTTTCGAGCGGGAGAGGTTGTCCTGAACGAATGTGGCTTTTATCCCTATCTCTGCATACTTCCTCTTGTGGAATGTCTCCATGAAGAAGCCCCTGTTGTCATGGAAGACATCGGTCTCAATCAGCAACACACCTGGCAGGGATGTGGATATGGATTTCAGCGACATCTAAAGCCCCTCCTCTTCCCTGACTATCTCCATCAGGTATCTGCCATAGTCGTTCTTAAGCATATCAGAGGCAAGGCTCCTGAGCTGTTCTCTGTTGATGTAGCCAAGCCGATAGGCGATCTCCTCTATACAGGATATCTTGAGCCCCTGCCTCTCCTGTATGGATCTGACGAATTCGGATGCCTGCTGCAGGGACTCGTGTGTGCCTGTGTCAAGCCATGCAAAGCCCCTCCCAAGGAGCTCCACCTTCAGTTCACCCATCCTGAGATACTCCATGTTTACATCCGTGATCTCAAGCTCTCCACGGGCAGAAGGCCTGAGCCCCTCTGCGATCCCTATCACCCTGTTATCGTAGAAGTACAGGCCAGGAACTGCATACTTTGATTTAGGCCTTTCGGGTTTTTCTTCTATCCTGATGACCTTCCCATCCCCATCAAACTCAACAACCCCATACCGCTCTGGGTCTTTGACAGGATAGCCGAATATAAGCCCACCCCTCTCGAGCCTGGCAGCCCTCCTCAGTATCTCCGGAAGGCCATGACCATAGAATATATTGTCTCCAAGAATCAGCGCCACATTATCACGGCCTATAAAACCCTTACCTATGATGAACGCCTGTGCAAGGCCCTCCGGCCGCGGCTGTTCTGCATAGGAGATGGAAAGGCCAAGCTGTGAGCCATCGTTCAGGAGCGATCTGAATCTTGGAAGGTCCTCTGGCGTGGATATGATGAGTATCTCACGGATGCCTGCAAGCATCAGGACCGAGAGGGGATAGTATATCATNGGCTTGTCATAAACAGGCAAAAGCTGTTTACTCACAACACGGGTAATGGGATAAAGCCTCGTCCCTGAACCACCTGCCAGTATTATGCCCTTCATCTGTTGTATAATGGGATAGATAAATTTTTAGATATTCTAACACTTTTGTCACCTCGATTCAAAATGGCACAGAGGAAGATCAGGATCAGTGAATTAATGGACCGAAGTGGCGTCAGATTCGGCACAAGCGGTGCGCGTGGACTTGCAGAGGGCATGACCGATGAGCTCTGCTATGCCTACACCATCGCATTTATTCAATACCTTGAGGATAGAGGAGGCCTCAGGGGTGGTGGCAGGATCGCCATAGGAGGGGATCTGAGACCAAGCACAGGGAGGATAATGCGTGCCGTAATAAAGGCGATCAGTGACGCGGGCTATATACCTGAGAACTGCGGGCTCCTTCCATCCCCGGCTATCGCCCATTACGGTTTCATGGATGGTATACCCTCTATAATGGTGACCGGCAGCCACATACCTGAGGACAGAAATGGTATTAAATATACAAAGGCCGATGGTGAGATACTGAAGGATGATGAGGCAGGGATAAGGGAACAGGTGGTGGAGATACCACACGGACTCTTTGATGAGAAAGGGATGCTCACCGTAAAGGTCGATATCCCGGCTGAAAGTGACAGGGCCATTGAGTTATACACAAGGCGATACCTAAACGCCTTTGGTATGGCCTGTTTAAGGGGGCTACGCATAGGCCTCTATCAGCACTCGGCAGTTGGAAGGGACGTAACCTTGAGGATACTCAAATCCCTTGGAGCAGAGGTTACACCACTTGGCAGGTCAGACACATTCATACCTGTTGATACAGAGGCGATCAGGCAGGAGGATATCAGGCTTGCCAAACAATGGGCAGAGGAGTATGGTCTTGACTCCATCGTCTCAACAGATGGTGATGGTGATAGACCCCTCATAGGTGACGAGAACGGCAGGTGGCTCCGTGGTGATGTTGCAGGGATCATCTGCTCGATGTATCTTGGGGCTGATACCGTTGTCACACCCGTCTCCTCAAATACCGCTGTCGAGAGATGTGGCCTCTTCAGGAAGGTATACAGGACGAGGATAGGCTCACCCTATGTGATCGAGGGGATGATGAAGGCCATCAGAGAGGGTGCAGAGAGGGTGGTAGGGTATGAGGCGAATGGTGGATTCCTCACAGGCTCTGACATCAAGGGATTGAAGGCCCTGCCCACAAGGGATGCCATGTTACCCATCATCTCTATACTCATAACCTCCGTAGAGGAGGGTAAAAGGGTCAGTCAGCTTGTGGAGGCACTGCCACAGAGGTTCACGGCAAGCGACAGGCTTAGAGACTTCCCCACCGAAAGGAGCAGGGCAAAGCTCAGGGAGCTTGAGGAAGGCGGTGCGGGGCTATTGAACGAGATCTTTGGAGGATATGTTGGGAGGGTCTCATCCATTGACACAACCGATGGCCTGCGCGTCTATTTCGAGAGTGGCGAGATAGTGCATCTCAGACCGTCAGGCAACGCACCTGAATTCCGCTGTTATACAGAGGCAGACACAGAAGAGAGGGCCATTGCGATAAGGGATATCTGTCTGCAGATCATGGAGGGCTGGAGGTGATTGGGGTGGTCAATCATCAATCCCGTAGTGTTCCTTTATCCATGATAGATACTCACCGCTCTTTACCCTCCTCACCCACTCCTGATTATCAAGATACCATTCAACCGTCTTCCTTATACCTGTCTCAAAGGACTCCTCCGGTCTCCATCTCAGTTCACTCATTATCTTTGAGGCATCTATGGCATAACGACGGTCATGGCCAGGGCGATCCTTCACAAAGGTGATCAGATCCCTGTATGAGCCGTTCTCCCTCGGCCTTAACTCATCCAGTATATCGCATATCAATTCAACCACCCTGATGTTCTGCATCTCATTGTTGCCACCGATATTGTATGTCTCCCCTGTCCTTCCATGCTTCATGATCAGCCATATGGCCACACAGTGATCCCTCACATAGAGCCAGTCCCTGATGTGTCTGCCATCCCCATAAACAGGCAGCGGCCTCCCCTCGACAGCACTGAGTATGATGAGCGGTATCAGCTTCTCAGGGAACTGATATGGCCCGTAGTTATTCGAACAGTTTGATATGGTGACAGGCAGGCCGTATGTCTTATGATAGGCCCTGACAAGGTGGTCAGAGCCTGCCTTTGAGGCAGAATACGGGCTGTTCGGCCTGTATGGCGTCTCCTCTGTAAAGAACCCATCCTCCCCAAGGGTGCCGTAGACCTCATCGGTGCTTATGTGGTGGAAGAGCCTGAACCTCTCCATCCTCTGCCTCGCTGCCTCAAGGAGTGTGAATGTCCCGATAACATTCGTCCTGATAAAGGAGTCAGGCCTGACGATTGATCTGTCAACATGTGACTCAGCGGCAAAGTGGCACACAGAGTCAACCTCATATCTGTCAAATATCTCCTCCATCGTCTCCCTATCGCATATGTCCGCCCTTACAAACACATACCTGTCCTTGAACTTCTCTTCAATGCCTGAAAGGTTGTCAGGATTGCCTGCGTATGTGAGCTTATCCACATTGATAATCCTGCCTGTGAAGTCAGCCTCCTCAAGGATATAGTGGATGAAGTTTGCACCTATAAACCCGCACCCTCCTGTCACCAGCATATTCCTCATCTCTCTCTTAACCATCCTCCCCCACCTCTGCCATCAACCTCTCCCTGTGGGTCTCCACAAACCTCTCTATATCCTCCCTCCAGTTGGGCATTATATTTATCCCCTCCCTTTTAAGCCGATGATTCTCGAGTATAGAGTTCTTTGGCCTCCTTGCAGGTGTTGGATACTCCTCGGTCAGGCATGGCCTGACCCTTGCCTTTATACCCATGCACATGAGGAAATAAACGGCCAGCTCATACCATGTGCAGAAGCCCTCTGATGTGGCATGATAGAGCCCGTTCCTGTCTGTATCGATTATGATACTTATCTGCCTCGCGAGGGTGTATGACCATGTTGGAGAGCCATACTGGTCATTCACTACCTTTATCTCCCTCTCGGGTTCGCTGATCGCAAGCCTCAACATGGTCTTGAGAAAGTTGTGGCCGTTTATACCATAAAGCCATGCTGTGCGGATGATCACATACCTGTCCATCAGGACCGTTATCACCCTCTCACCCTCAAGCTTTGTCCTGCCATAATATGACAGGGGCGAAGGCTCATCATCCTCGGTATATGGCTCGGGTGGCTGTCTCCTGCCATCAAACACATAGTCTGTTGATATATGGATGAGCTTGCCGCCGTGCCTGATGAGGCTCAGGGAGAGATTACGTGGCCCTTCAACGTTCACCTCCCAGGCCCTCTGCCTCTCTGTCTCGCAGGCATCCACCTTTGTGAATGCAGCACAGTTGAGGACTATATCGGGCAGATACCTGCCTATGGTGGCCTCAACCGCCTCTCTGTCGGTTATATCAAGCTCGTCGGAGCCCTTTACCATAACCTGATGGGATGCACTCAGGATGTCAGCACAATCAGAACCCAGCTGACCTCTGCCACCTGTGATCAGTATCTTCATGACCAACCAGAGTCACTTCTTATTACCTGCCCTTCCAAAGTCATCATCAAACCTGACTATGTCGTCTTCCTCAAGATAATTCCCCATCTGGACCTCTATAATGTGGAGTGGGATCTTGCCTGGGTTCTCAAGACGGTGTGGCGTTGCCTTCGGTATGTATGTGGACTGGTTCTCCTCAAGGAATACGGTCTTATCACCTATGGTTATCTTCGCCGTTCCCTGTGCGACTATCCAGTGTTCACTCCTGTGATAATGCATCTGTAGCGATAGCTTCGCACCTGGATAGATGACTATCCTCTTCATCTTTGAGTTTCCCCTCTCCTCAAGCACGGTGTACTTACCCCATGGGCGATAGACCGTTGTATGTGCCTTATACTCCTTTCTACCAAGCCTCTTGAGCTCGTTCACTATAAGCTTCACATCCTGTGTCCTGTCAAGGGCCGACACGAATACCGTATCGGGTGTCTCAACCACAACGACGTTCTCAAGCCCGTTGACCACTATGAGCCTCTCATCACCCTTGATGAAGGACCTCTTTGTATCCTTCAGTATCACATCACCCTCCACCACGTTCATCTGCTCATCCTTCGGCAGGATGTCATAGAGGGACTTCCACGAACCTATGTCACTCCACCCAAAGTCAGAGGGGAGCACAACCCCCTTCTTTGTCTTCTCCATTATTGCATAGTCAATGGATATATCGGGCAGCCTCTCATAGGCCTCTGTGGTTGGCGATCCATCACCTGATGTGATCCTCTTCATATCCCTGAGCAATGCAGATGCATACCTGCTGAACTCCCTGAGCATAACAGAGGCCCTGAATGCAAACATCCCGCTATTCCAGAAGAAGTTTCCTGCCTTCAGGTATCCTTCTGCCGTCTTCAGGTCAGGCTTCTCCACAAACCTCTTTATTGATAGGGCGCCACCCTTTAATGGCCTGGCTCCCTCGATGTAGCCATACCCTGTCTCAGGATAGCTTGGCCTTATACCGAATGTAACGATATAGCCCCTGTGCGCAAGCCCTATAGCCTTCTCAAGAGACCTGTGGAATTCATCTATATCAGAGATCACATGGTCAGCAGGGAAGACGAGGATAAGGGCATCCCTCTCTTTTTTAAGAATATTGAGGATTGCAAGCAGGATGGCAGGTGCGGTGTTCCTCCCACAGGGCTCCGTGATCACCTTTCCATCAGATGAGATACCTATCTCCTCAAGGTGCCTCTTTATCTCATAGAAGTGTTCTCCTCCACAGACGACTATCGCCCTGTCGGGGTCAAGGATCGGGGAGAGCCTCTTTATGGTGCTCTGGATCAGCGATTCAGAGCCTATAAGGTTCACAAGCTGCTTGGGATATAGCTCCCTTGAGATCGGCCAGAGCCTTGAGCCTGAACCGCCTGCAAGCAGGACAGGATAGGTCTTAATACCCTTCTGTGGCATTACCGGATAACCTCAATATATTATAGTCATATAGGTGTAAATATCTCAAAGATGCCCTTCTCCGCCTTCCTGCCATGGGGTGACCCGATTCTTGCCCTCCTTCTTTGAGATATACATCGCCTCATCGGCCTTCCTGCATAACACATCGAACTCCATCCCATCCTCTGGCGCAGAGGCTATACCTGCACTGAATGTGCATCTTATGGCATCCTCACCGATCGCCATCTCCCTGAAGACTGAGAGCAGCCTCTCCACTACCTTTACGGCCACCGCCTTGCCTGTATTGACCAGGCAGACGAGAAACTCCTCACCTCCGTACCTGCCTATATAATCGGTGTTCCTCAGCTCCCTCCTCAGGAGGCCGGCAAGCTCCACAAGCACACCATCACCGGCCTCGTGCCCGTATGTGTCATTGACATGCTTGAAGTCATCTATATCTATAAAAACGATGGAGCAGACCTCATTATAACGCTGTATCCTCTTGAGTTCGATGCCAATCCTCTCCTCTATGGCCTTCCTGTTGAGCAGGCCTGTGAGTGAATCTGTAATCATCATCTCCCTGTATGCCTCGTGCCTCTCGATGACCGATCTCGCCCTTGCAAGCAGGACATCGGGCTGAAACGGCTTGGTTATGTAATCGTCAACCCTCATCCTGAACCCCTTTACCTGATCAGCAGGGTCAGCCCTGGCTGTAAGAAATATGAATGGTATATCACGGCTATGGGGGTTATCAAGCAGCCTCCGGCGGAACTCATACCCATCCATCTCTGGCATCATTATGTCACATATGATGAGATCGATATTGTCCTCCTCACTCAGTATCCTGAGGGCATCCATGCTGTTGTGACTTATAACAACCTCAAAACCTGCCTTCCTGAGCTTCTGCCTGAGCAACATGAGCATCCCCCTGTCATCATCCACCACCAGTATGCGATATCTGCCCTCCATCACCCTTCCTGACCCCTTGCAACCACCTTGACCTTTGAGAGGTACTCTATAAGTTCTTCGTTCAGTCTCTCGATATCGGCCTTGTTACCGGCCTTTGCCGCCTCCTCGATCGCCCTGCCTATCCTTGTAATCTCATCGAACCCATAGCTCCCGCCTGAGCCCTTCATGCTGTGACCGATCACCCGTATCGCCTCCAGATCGTCATTTGCAAGTAATTCCTTTATCTCATCGGTGTTTTTTCTGATATTATCAAGAAACTCGGGGATGAGCTCCTCTATATCGGGGTCGATATACACAACCTCCTCACCAGTGGTAGGCCCTCTATCCTCCTCCCTCCCCTCTGCTGTCCTGAGGGTGTACCCCTGAACCATATCAAGCAGTGCCTGCCTTCTTATGGGCTTTCCGAGATAGTCGGTGCATCCTGCCTCTTTACACCTCCTTATCTCCTCGGCACCCTCATGTGCGGTCATGGCTATTATAGGGATATCCTCCCCTCCCTCAAGCCCCCTGATCGCCCTTGTGGCAGCATAGCCATCCATAACGGGCATCTCCATATCCATGAGTATGAGGGAGGGCCTCTGCCTCTTAAACTCCTCCACCGCCTCGGCTCCATTGCCTGCAGATACAACCTTGTAACGGCCTCCACTGAGGTATCTCTCTATGAGCATCCTGCCATCCCTGCGATCATCCACAACCAGGATAACCGGGCGGACATCAACCCACTTCTCGATGGTCTCATAGAGGACATGCCTCTTCAGTGGCTTTGTGATATAATCGTCCATACCATGCTCAAGGCACTTCTCTCTGTATCCCTTCATTGCGTGGGCTGTAAGTGCTATTATGGGTGTCCTATCCTTACCCCCCTCCTTCTCTATCTCCCTTATCCGTGATGTTGCCTCAAAGCCATCCATCACCGGCATCTGTATATCCATAAGGATCAGGTCATAATTGGACCTCTTAAATGCCTCAACCGCTTCTTCACCGTTCTGTGCTATCTCTACTGAATAGCCCGCATTTTCAAGCAGCCTCTTTGCAAGCATCTGATTGTCAATATTGTCCTCTGCCAGCAGTATCCTCACCTCTCCCTTCGGCCTCACGCCACCTTCGGTGGCAACCTCCTCAGCAGAGACCACCTCTGCCATGCCAACCCGCAACACCCTGAGTAGGGCATTGAAGAGCTTTGACTGCTTGATGGGCTTCACCAGCGTCTCCGTGATATCCAGGGACTCTTTCAACCTCGCACTGATACTGCCCCAGGATGAGAGGATGATGACCTTGAGCCCCTTGAACCTGGCATGACCCCTTATGCTCTTTATAACCTCGATCCCGTCCACGTCAGGCATCTGATGATCGATTATCATAAGGTCGAACCTCTTCGGGTCTTCTTTCAGGATCGACAGCGCCTCCTTGCCCCCGCCGGCCTCAACCACCTTAAACCCCCATGCACTCAGGGTCTTGTTAAGGATAAACCTGTTCGTGCTGCTGTCATCCACTATCAGCACGGAGATGTCCTTGAAATCAGGATAGGCATACTCCTGCCTCCCCTCCCTCCTGTCCTCCTGATATACAAGGTTCAGGGTGAAGTGGAAGGTGCTGCCCTTGCCAACCTCGCTCTCCACCCATATCCTCCCGCCCATCATCTCTACCAGCGACCTTGAGATGGTCAGACCAAGGCCTGTGCCTCCGTATCTGCGGGTGGTGGAGGTATCTGCCTGGGAGAACTTATCGAATATCCTCTCTATCTGATCCTCTGGTATCCCTATGCCCGTATCAGAGACCATGAAGTGCAGGGGAACCCTCCTGTCGGCCTCTACCGTCTGCGTCCTCTCCCTCTCAACCTTGATACTCACCTCTCCCTTCTCTGTAAACTTGACCGCATTACCCACCAGGTTTACGAGTACCTGACGGATGCGAGTAGAGTCTCCCACAACCATCGTTGGGAGGTCAGGCTCGATATAGCTCAAGAGCTCAAGGCCCTTCTCACGCGCCTTTACACCCAGCACCTCTGCAACCGATTCAACGAGCTCCTTAAGGTCAAAGGTGTGTTCCTCAAGCTCCATCTTCCCTGCCTCTATCTTTGACACATCCAGTATGTCATTGATCAGTGCAAGGAGCGATTCAGAGTTTGAGAGCACAACCTTGAGGTACTCCCTCTGCTCAGGGGACGACGCCATATCGAGTGAGAGTTCTGTCATACCGATGATGGCATTCAATGGGGTGCGGATCTCGTGGGACATATTTGCAAGGAACTCACTCTTTGCCCTGGACGCAGACTCTGCCCTCTCAATGGCCTTTTCAAGCTCCTGATAACTCCTCTGTATCTCCTCCTCCACCTTCTTCCGTTCTGTGATATCCCTGATCATCGCTATAAATACATAATCATCACCAGACCTCGCAGGTGAGACGGACATCTCCACGGGAAACTCCTCCCCGTTCTTCCGCATGGCGGTGGTCTCTATCTGCCTGTTTATCATTACACCCTCTTCTGTTATGAGGAAGTGTTCGAGCCCCTTCTCGTGTCTTTCACGGAAACGGGGCGGGACGATCAGCTCAACAAGCCTCTGCCCGATCGCCTCATCACGGCTGTAACCGAATATCACCTCTGCCTGTGGATTCCATGTCGTGATCAGTCCCTTTGAGTCCATGGTGACAATGGCATCGAATGCATTATTCACGATAAGGCGGGTCTTCTCCTCTGCCTCCCTCTGGAGTATCTCCCTTGCCTTGATCACATCCTCTGTAAATCGCTGAAAGCTCCTTTCAAGCACATACAGCTCGTCACCACTGAGCAACTCCTGGGACTTCATCCCGAGTGTATGCTCTGAGAACTCGTTCACCCTCTCTGTGAGCGACTTTATGCGGTGGGTGATCAGCAGGACGATGAGTGTGAATGTCAGGATATAAACAGGCGCTATAATCGCCCTCTCCTGCCTGCCCTTGGAGATCATCGAATCTATCAACCTCTCAAACCTCGCCCTTGAGACAAAGGAAGCAAACTTGAACATCTCCCTTGCGCCACCGTAATCATAAAACCCCTGACCAACCAGGAACTTCTTCGCCTCCAGTGTCTTCAACAATGTCCCTGGCGGGACCTCATCTGTGTTACTGCTTACCAGCACCCTTGGCTCATCCTCAGAGGTCATGAGGGCAACGATGTGATCCCCTGCCCTGATATTAAGCGCACTCCTGAGGAACTCCTCATCCACTGGTGAGGCAAACATGAAGACCGCAAGCTCATTGCCCCCTGAGTCCAGCACAGGGCTGGAGGAGAGGAGATAGATGGTGTCATTAATGGATACCAGTACACTCTGCCACCTGCTGTAAAGGAGCGAGAATGTGTCGAGATTGAGCAGTGCCTCAGGAGGTGGCTCAGGCCGCCTCTGATAGACCTCCCTCACCCTTGAGCCTGGATCAAGCAGGATGGCATAACTGAAATGGGCCAGCCTGTCCAGTCCCTGGGGGTTTTTGAGCCATGAAGGGGGGGTGTCATGATAATAGATGATCTCTCCATCCTGGGGCCACTCATGCCCCTTGACATAATCTATAAGCTCCCTGTGGGCTGCAACGAGCCTTACGGTCTGGTAAAAGTTCTTCAGGTATCTATCGAAGTTATATCTGTCGGCCTCTGTCTGCCTGTCCAGGGTCTCCGCGAGCTGTTCATAGAATACCTTCTTTATCCTCTCGGTCTGGATGTAATCCAGTATGGCCCACAGGATCAGGCCAACGAGCACGGAGAGGATGGTCATCTTTATGGATAGGGATACACGCTGAAAGGGTCCGGGCCTCTGCCTTTTTGAATCCATCCCTGTCCTCAACCTTTTGTTACCCAGTCAATTATCCCCTGTATCATCGCCTCGATGGTCGCCTTCTCTGGCATGATGCTCACCCTCAATCCTGCCTTCTCGACCGCCCTCTTTGTCACAGGCCCTATAACAGCGATGGTCACATCCCTGAGCAGGTCGATCGCCTCATCGCCCATGATAGAGAGGAAGTTGTTGAAGGTGGCTGCACTCGTGAAGGTCGCTATGGTTATCCTGCCCTCTCTCAGGAATCTTTTGAGCCTCTTGCCGTGGGTCTCGGGTTTTATGGCCCTGTAGGCAGTCACCACATCTATCTCGCCACCGAGTTCCCTTATCCTTTCAGGCAGGACCTCTCTGCCAACCTCGGCCCTTGGAAGCAGGAATCGCACCCCCTTGAGGCCCTGCGCCCCATGCTCCCTCACGAAGGCCTCCACCAGGCCCTCTGCGTTGAACTCCTCTGGCACAAGGTCGACCTTTATGCCATATCTCCTGATCTCGGAGGCGGTCTTTGTGCCAATGGCACATATCCTTATCCCCTTAAGATCCCTGATGTCCCTGTCCCTTTCAAAGAACCTCTGGAAGAAGAAGTTCACACCATTTGCACTCGTAAATATCAACCACTGATAGGACTCGATCCCCTCTATCGCGGCATCAAGGCCTGAAAGGTCAGCAGGTGGCACTATCCTTATCGTTGGAAACTCTATGACCTCCGCTCCGAGGTCCTCAAGCACCTCAAACCCGCCGGACTGCTCCCGTGTAACAAGGATACGATGGCCAAATAGGGGCTTCCTCTCATACCATCTGAGCCCCTCCCTCAACCTCACCACCTCTCCAACAACCATCACCGCAGGTGGCTTTATATCCCTCTCTCTGACAACATCTGCTATACTCCTCAAGTCGCTGACTATGGTGGTCTGATCGGACCTTGTCCCCCACCTGATCACCGCTACAGGTGTGTCTGGTGATCTGCCGTTCTCGATAAGCCTTCTGCATACAAAGGCTATATTCTTTACGGCCATCAGGAATACAATGGTGCCAACACCTGTGGAGAGTTTCTCCCAGTTAATGGAACTCTCTCCCTTTGTAGGGTCCTCATATCCAGGGACAACGGCAAAGGAGGATGAATACTGCCTGTGGGTAAGGGGTATACCTGCATAGGCAGGTGCAGCAATGGCTGAGCTGATCCCGGGTATGACCTCGAACTCTATCCCTTCTCTTGCGAGGGCCTCCGCCTCCTCACCACCCCTGCCGAAGACAAAGGGGTCTCCTCCCTTAAGCCTGCAGACGATCCTCCCTTCACGGGCATTACTGATAAGGGCCTGGTTGATCTCCTCCTGGCTCATGCTGTGCAGGCCACCACGCTTGCCTGCATAGATAAATAGGGCATCGTGGTTTATATAGTTAAGGATCTGTGCATTCAGGTGGAAGTCATAGACCACGACCTCAGCCCTCCTGAGGGCCCTCAGGCCCTTCACGGTAAGAAGGCCGATATCCCCGGGACCTGCCCCTACTATATATACCTTGCCCCTCACAGATCCCTGTTCAACATCTCCCTGAGTTCCTTGCCAACCTTGAAGTAAGGGACCTTCTTCGGTGGGACATCAACCGGCTCACCTGTCTTGGGGTTCCTTGCCCTCCTTGCCCTCCTGCTACGGAGGCTGAAGTTACCAAACCCCCTTATCTCAACCCTCTCCCCCCTGGCAAGCGCCTCCTTCATGCTCTCAAAGATGGTCTCCACCACAAGCTCTGTCTGCCTCTTTGTGAGGCCCTCCGCCTTTTCTGCTATCCTCTCGATAAGCTGAGACTTTGTCATGACCTACCTCCTGTCAAGTTTTAAGAGGTTTTTATCACGGTGTTAATAGATACTTTAACCTTATGGTGGGGAAGGCCCTGCCAAACAGCCCCTCTCCCACATCACCCCGCAGTATATCAAGCAGGCCGAGCCTCTTCTTCCTCTCCACAACATGAGGCCTCCCCTTGATACCACTCAACCGCCCGGCCAGCATTATGGCATCCTCAAGGTTGCCGAGCTCATCAACAAGCCCTGCCTCCTTGGCCATCCTGCCCGTGAATATCCTCCCGTCAGCGAGCTTCCTTACCTCTTCGATCTCCATACCCCTCCCCTCTGCCACCGCCCTTATGAACTGCTCGTGAACATCGTCCAGTATCTCCTGGAGTATCCGCCTCTCCTCCTCTGTAAGGGCCTTGAAGGCAGAGGCCATATCCTTATGCCTGCCACTCTTGATGATCTGGGTCTCGATCCCTATCTTATCCATGAGGCCCTTTATATTCGGGATCTCCATTATCACACCGATCGAGCCTGTGAGTGTGCCAGGGTTTGCAACTATCCTATCAGCCGGACTCGCTATGTAATACCCACCTGATGCTGCAACAGAACCCATGGAGACAACGATCTTCTTCTTTTTCTTTATCTTCAAGAGCTCCTCGTATATCTCCTGGGCAGGTGCCACAGCACCACCAGGGCTCTCTATCCTGAGGACTATGGCCTTTATCGATGCATCATCAGAATAATCCCTCAGCTCCTCGATTATATCCTTTGAGTCGATTATCACACCTTCGACACGGACGAGGGCGACCCTTTCACCAAGGGGGACATTGTGCGTGATCGTGATCATGAGGCTCAGGACTGCTATGATAAGGATCAGGATTATGAAGAATACAAGGAGCTTCTTCATGGTGAATCAAAGGCGATCAATATGCCAGACTGAGGCCAAGCCTCCTTCGAGTGGTATCGATATTAATGACCCTCACATCGATCCTCTTGCCCTTCTTAAGGAGTTCCTCTATCCCCTCCACAGGTGGGTCATCCAGTTCTGACGCATACACAAGGCCCTCCACACCATCGTCAAACTCCACAAACACCCCGGCCTGGTTTATATCTGTGATCGTGCCTCTAACCCTGTCACCAAGATGATACCTTGATGGTATCTCAGACACCCATGGATCAGGCGTCAGGGCCTTGATACTGACCGAGAGCCTCTCCTTCTCTGGCTCCAGGTTCGTGATTACGACCTCCACGGTATCGCCCTTTTTGAGGACCTCAGAGGGATGTCTTATCCGCTTGATCCACGATATATCAGAGATATGGAGCAGGGCATCAACACCCTCATCGAGTCTTATAAATGCTCCAAAGTCTGTCAGGCTCCACACCCTTCCGGTTATCTTCTGCCCAACCCTGTACCGCTCCTTAACGAGATCCCACGGGTTTGGCTTGAGCTGTTTTATACTGAGGGATATCCTCTTCTCCTCCTTGTCGATATTGAGCAGCTTTGCCTCCACCATATCACCTATGGCAAAGTACCTTGATGGCCTCTTTATCCTCTCGGTCCAGTCCATCTCGCTCACATGCACAAGCCCCTCAACACCCTCCTCAAGCTCAAGGAATATCCCGTAGTCAGCCATTCCAACGACCTTCCCTTTAACCCTCTGGCCCGGCTTATACCTCTCTTCTATGTTGCTCCAGGGATCAGGCCTCTTCTGTTTATAGCCGAGCGTGACCTTCTCAGAGTCCCTGTCGAATCTGAGCACAACCACCTCCACCTCATCACCCACCCTGAACAGCTCGGCAGGGTGGCTTATCCTGCCCCATGACATATCAGAGATGTGGAGCAGGCCATCTATACCACCAAGGTCGATGAATGCCCCGTAATCGGTCAGGTTCTTGACCCTGCCCTTGACGATCGCGCCTTCCTTCAGCCTGGACAGCGTCTCCTCCCTGAGCCTCTCCCTCTCCTCCTCAAGAAGGACTCTGCGGGAGAGGATAACATTGGACTTGGAAGGATTGAGCTTTATCACCTTAAAGGAGAAGGTCTGCCCTATGAGCTGTTCGGTGTCCCTCAGGGGCCTGGTGTCTATATGAGAGCCTGGAAGGAATGCCATAAGTCCATTCACATCAACGGTCATACCACCCTTCACCCTGCCCACGATCCTCCCCTCTACACTCTGACCCTTCTCAAGCGCCTCCTCAAGCATTGCCCATGTCTTTATACTCTCTGCCTTCCGCCTTGAAAGCCTTACAAAGCCCTCGGAGTCATTGGTATCGACCACATATACAGGCACGATATCGCCTGTCTTTAATCTGAGGTGCTCACCCTCCATCAACTCCTCAATGGGGACAAACCCCTCACACTTATAACAGAGGTCAATAATTACACCATCGTCCCTGACCTGGATGACCCTTCCATCAACAATGGTATCCTCTTCGATCCCCTTGAGGGTCTTTGCATAGAGTCTTTCAAGCTCCATCCTCTGCGTTTCCATGTTATATATTATATTATCTCCTTCCAGAAATTTCCCTTTGTCCTGGAGAATCTGCCATTGCCGAGATCCTCCTGACGATATCCTCGATTATCCAGTTCGGTGTTGATGCCCCTCCTGTGATACCCACACTCTCCACCCCATCAAACCACGCATCTTCGACCTCATCCCCTGTCTCTATATGATAGACCCTGTCGCAGTGCTTCCTTGAAAGCTTATACAGCTGTGTTGTATTCGAGCTGTTCTTGCCACCAACAACGATCACCACATCCACCTTCCTTGCGAGCTCCTCGGTCTCTCTGACCCTCCTTGCAGTGTAATCACATATCGTGTTGTATATCTTGATCTCCCTTGCCGAGCTAACGACCTTGAGCACCACCTCCTTAAAGGTCTCGAACCTCTGGGTTGTCTGGACGATTATCCCCACCTTGCCCTTCAGGGGTGGTAAGGACTCTGCGTCCTCAACGGTTATGACATTATCACCGGCAAACCCGATAAGCCCCTTGACCTCGGGGTGCTCCCTGTTGCCAACGATCACCACCTGATAGCCCTCATCCTTGAGGTTCATCGCATGGCGCTGGGCCTTCTTCACAAACGGACACGTTGCGTCAACCACCCTGTAACCCATATTCGCCGTCTCCCTGTATATATGGGGAGGCACCCCGTGTGTCCTTATAATAAGGGTCTTTATCTTGTCAGAGTGTATATCGTCTGTCGAGTCTATACCCTCCTGCTTGAGCCTCTCCACCACCTGTGGGTTGTGTATGAGGGGGCCGAAGGTATAGACCCCTCCCTTTGCCTCCTTTGCGATATCGAAGGCTATGTCTATCGCTCTCTTCACACCGAAACAGAAGCCTGCCTTCTCAGCCACCAGTATCTTCATATCTCTCCTTCATCACCCTTATCGCTGACATGACCCTCTTGCTGATCTCCTCGTAGGCCCTCTGCCCCCCCCTCGTAGTCTCTATTGTAGAAGAACAGTATATAGGCCTGTCAAATACTATTTTTATCTTTGCCCTCCTGAGCCATCTGGCACCCACAGGCAGTGCCCTGTTTGAGCCTATTATCAATGTCGGGACAACAGGCACATCGACACGGCTCACTATCATACCAAGCCCCCTCTTCGGTTCAAGCAACTGTCCTGTCTCACTCCTCCTGCCCTCAGGGAACAGTGCAAGCAGTTCACCCCTCTTAAGCCTCCTTATTGCCTCCTTGATGGTTGATGGGCTGGGTCTCTCCCTGTCGATCGGGAAAGAATAATGCCTTATAAACCAGCCAAGCAAGGGTATATCAAAGAGTCCCTTTCTTGCTATGAAGGTCACCCTCCTTGGGAGCACAGCGCTTATCAGGGGTGGGTCAAGATAACTGATATGGTTCGATGCAATGATGCCACCGCCAATCCTGGGGATGTTCTCCACTCCCCTGACCTCCAGGCCTCCATTGAGCCTGAATATAAGCCTTATGAGCATTGCAGCGAATCTGTAAAACAGATTGCGGTCCGAGCTTCCAGAGGGCCTTAGATTCCTGATTATCTCTGCTACCACCTCGTCGATATCCAGCCCTGTAGTATCTATGTAGATCATATCATCCGTCCTCTTCAGGGGTGCAACCTCCCTCGTGGAATCCCTGATATCCCTCCTCTCCAGATCCTTCATCGTGGCCTCAAAGGTAATATCTGGGGACCTGGTGATAAGCTCCCTGTGCCGTCTCCTTGCCCTCTCCTTGAGTGAGGCATCAAGGAAGAACTTGTTCTCTGCGTCCGGAAATACAACCGTCCCTGTATCCCTGCCCTCTGCAACGACCCTCCCCTTCTCCCCTGCCTCCCTCTGGATGGAGAGAAGGTACTGCCTGACAGATGGTATTGCAGAGACCCTTGAGCTCATCTCACCCATCTCTGCAGTCCTTATCTCCCTTGACACATCCACACCATCCACAAACACACCATCTCCATTGATTGTTATGGATGTGTCTTCAAGCACCTTCCTCAGGAGACCCTCATCCTCAGGATCGATACCTGCCTTCTTCACCTTCCACGCAACAGCCCTGTAGAGTGCGCCCGTATCAAGATAGGTATAGCCAAGCCTCCTGGCGAGTATCCTTGCCACCGTGCTCTTTCCTGCACCTGCAGGTCCGTCTATGGTGATTATATCCTTCACCTCGTGATCCTCAATGAGATATCTACGGTCTTCCTTGCCTACTCTGAACCATCCTGAACCTTTTGCCCCCTTAAACCCCCATCAACATGATACAACTTCTATAACCTCATCACCCATCTGCGGATTATGCACTACGTATTTTATAATATTTCTGAGAGAAAAAACCTGAAGGAGGACCCATGAAGAGCTACAGGAAGGAACTATGGTTTGAGGTGCCTTCAAGGAGGGGGTTTATAAACATAACACCACAGGTTGAGGAGTGCCTTAAGGAGAGTGGCATAAAGGAGGGACTCGTGCTTGTAAATGCCATGCACATCACTGCATCGGTCTTTATCAATGACGATGAACCAGGGCTCCATCATGACTATGACGTATGGCTTGAGAAAATCGCCCCTCATGAACCCATCTCACAGTACCACCACAATCGCACAGGCGAGGACAATGCCGATGCACACCTGAAGAGGCAGATCATGGGCAGAGAGGTGGTTGTTGCGGTCACGAATGGAAGGCTCGACTTCGGCCCATGGGAACAGATCTTCTATGGAGAGTTTGACGGCAGAAGGCGTAAGAGGGTCCTTGTGAAGATTATAGGGGAGTAGCACTCAGCACATTCTGACGATCCCTCCAGGCACCTGTAAGAGCCTACTTTTGAGTACATGCCCTATGCCTTTTATCTCACATCTCTTCTCTGCAAGATCAAAGAGATATCCCAATGATAAACATCATTCTTCATTGCACAATAAACATCCACATAGGTGCAGAGTTTATTGACCACGATGTCAACAAATCCGTCCACCCTCAGCATCTATGATAATAACGTCCTCCAAAAAATCCTCTACAACGTAGAACAGGAACTTCTATTGAAGAGAAAAAAATGGGACAACCTGGGTTCAAGATAAAATGCAATTAAGGCGGTGCCCCCTGTGAGTCTGAAGACATCCTTTAAATCAGAGTTTATGAAGGCCTGGAGGAACTCTTTATGGACAGGGCTCGGTAGAAGGTCATCTGGTGGAGCTTCATAGTCCCGGAGAGGCTCTGCCGGTATCCTGACCGTCTTCATCCCTAACCTATATGACCTCAAATCATCAATAGTCAATCACCGATCCTCATCCCCCTATTATGCTCCTGTCCTCCTCCAGCGCCTCATACAGCTCCCTCTTCAGGGCAGGATAGGTGGTGGAGATCCAGCCGTCTCCGAAGTGGTGTGAGAGGATGTTCAGGGCATGGGGGTCATCGGTCTCTATGACAAAGATGATCCTTAAAGGGGACTTGCCAACTACCTCATATCTATCTATACGCTTGCACATCCTCTGGAAGACCTTGTCCCTGCCCTTCCTGAACCATTCCTCCCTCTCCCTGTTTATCTCATGCATGGAGACCTCTTCCTTCGCATCAAAGATGGATATGTATAGCATCTTACCCCTCCACTATTTATTGACGATGATGATCACCATCCCTTCCTCCCCTCTATTATCCTCTTGACAACCGCGGGGTCTGCAAGGGTGGTGGTATCGCCTATCTCCTCCTCCCTCCCCTCAACTATCTTACGGAGTATCCTCCTCATTATCTTTCCACTGCGGGTCTTCGGCAGGCCATCAACGAACTGCACCCTATCAGGCTTTGCAATAGGGCCGATCTCCTTCCTCACCTGCTGGATGATCTCCTCCTCAAGGGCCTTACTCCCCCTGACACCGCTGTTCAGTATCACAAATGAGTAGATGCCCTGACCCTTTACATCATGAGGGAAGCCCACCACCGCTGCCTCTGCAACCGCTGGATGAGAGACTATGGCGCTCTCTATCTCTGCGGTGCCCAGCCTGTGCCCTGATACATTTATCACATCATCAACCCTGCCAAGGAGGTGATAGTCTCCATCCCTGTCGAGCCTTGCCCCATCACCACTGAAATAGTTGCCCCTGTATTGTGAGAAATAGGTCTCCTTATACCTCTGGGGGTTACCATAGATGGTCCTTGCAATACCTGGCCAAGGGTTCTTTATGAATAACGCACCCTCTTCATCCACCCCTGCCACCGAACCATCGTCCCTCCTTATGACAGGTTCTATACCAAAGAATGGCCTGCCGGCAGCACCTGGCTTCATGGGGACTGCACCTGGAAGTGAGGAGATGAGTATCCCCCCTGTCTCTGTCTGCCACCATGTATCAACTATAGGACACCTCTTATTGCCTATGTGCCTGTAATACCACAGCCATGCCTCTGGATTTATGGGCTCACCAACAGAGCCAAGGAGCCTCAGACTGCTCAGGTCGTGCTTCCTTGTCCATTCAACCCCCTCCTTTGCAAGTGATCTTATGACCGTTGGGGCTGTATAAAAGACGTTGACCCTGTATCTCTCCACAATCTGCCAGAACCTGTCAGGGGCAGGGTATGTCGGCACCCCCTCGAACATCACACTGGTTGCACCATTGCATAGCGGACCATAAACTATGTATGAATGTCCTGTTATCCAACCAATATCAGCAGTGCACCAGAATGTATCCTCCTCATGATGGTCAAATATATACTTGAATGTGACCGCTGCATAGAGAAGATATCCACCTGTTGTATGGAGCAGCCCCTTTGGTTTTCCTGTGCTCCCGCTTGTGTAAAGTATAAACAAGGGATCCTCTGCATCCATACTCTCGGGCTTACATATGGATGGGATATCGTATCTCTCAAGCAGATCGTTGAGAAAGACATCCCTCCCCTTCTTCATGTCCACATGGATGCCCACCCTCTTCACCACAACACAGTGCTCGATACTTGGGGCGTCCTCCAGCGCTATATCTGCGTTTATCTTCAATCTTATGACCCTTCCGGCCCTGAATGAGCCATCGGAGGTGATGAGCACCCTGGCCCTGCAATCATTTATCCTCTCCCGCAGGGCATAGGCACTGAAGCCTCCAAAGACCACACTGTGTATGGCGCCTATACGGCTGCAGGCGAGCATTCCGATGGCGAGCTCTGGGATCATGGGAAGATAGAAGACCACCCTGTCGCCCTTCTTTATCCCGAGCATCCTGAGCATATTGGCAAACCTTGAGACAAGCCGGTGTAGCTCCTGGTATGTAAATATCCTGCATTCTCCATCCTCTGCCTCCCAGATGATCGCGGCCTTGTTCTTCCTGTGGGTGGTGAGGTGCCTGTCCAGGCAGTTGTATGATGCATTCAGCCTTCCACCGATAAACCACTTGACCTCTGGTTTACAAAAGTCGGCCTTCACAACCCTCCTCCATCTTCGGAACCAGGAGAGGTTCTCCTCTGCCATCTCTGCCCAGAACCCCTCAGGATCCTCTATCGACCTCCTGTATAGCCTCTCATACTCCCTCTTACTCCTTATGAGGGCAGAATTCGAGAACTCTCTTGATGGAGGAAAGATCAGTCCTGTCCTTTTCTTCATCATCTACTCCTTTGCAACCATAATGTGTAACCCATCCACTATTTAATCAGACCCATGAGCATCTCTGCAAATCCTGGGAAGGATGTGTTAACACACTCGGTGTCCTCAATGGTGGTCACCCCATCGGCCCTGAGCCCTGCAACCGCCATGGCCATGGCGACCCTGTGGTCACCATGACTGTGAATGATAGAGGCCCTGAGCCTCCTGCGCCCCTCAATAATTATACCATCCTCGAGCTCTTCAACCCTCACGCCCATCCTCCTCAACTCACTGGCGATAGTGGCTATCCTGTCAGACTCCTTCACCCTGAGCTCCGAGGCACCTGTTATCTTGGTGACACCGTCTGCTATCGCTGCTGCAACACAGAGCACGGGGAACTCATCAATCGCCCTGACAACCAGATCCCCTCCCACTGTCACCCCTTTCAGCTCAGAATGTCTCACATATATGTCTGCCACAGGCTCACCTGAGACCACCCTCACATCCCTAAGCTCGATCCTTGCACCCATCTGAGCCATTATATCTATAAGGCCTGTCCTTGTCGGGTTTACTCCTGTATCCTTTATGAGTATCTCCGAGCCATGGACGATGCTTGCCGCCACGATAAAGAATGCAGCAGAGGAGAAATCCCCTGGGATGGTCATATCGAGCGGCCTGATCTCTGCCTTCCCCCTTACAGCGACCTCCAGCCCCTTTATCCTCACATCAACACCTGCGGAGCCAAGCATCCTCTCGGTGTGATCCCTCGACCTCTCAGGCTCTATAACCGATGTCACCCCATCACAATACAGACCGGCAAGTAGTATCGCTGACTTGACCTGTGCACTCGCAACAGGACTCCTGTAGCTTATGGGCCTGAGGTCACCCCCGGTGATCCTGAGGGGTGGACGGCCCTCAGGCCCAGACTCCATAATGGCGCCCATCTCTGTCAACGGCCGTATGATCCTCTGCATAGGCCTTTTCCTGAGGGATGCATCACCTGTGAGTGTGGCAGTAAATGGCTGTCCTGCGAGCACCCCGCTCAGCAGCCTCATCGTCGTGCCTGAGTTCCCGCAGTCAATCACACCCTCAGGCTCCCTCAATCCCTTCAATCCTCTCCCATGCACTATCAACTCTCTACTTTGGGTCCTGGGTATTGAATCCTGTGTCTTGGATTCTTCGATCCCTATCCCCATCTGCCTGAACGCCTCCACGGTCCTCAGGGGGTCATCTGCATTAAGGAAGTTCCTGATATGGCTCCTGCCATCTGCAATACCTGCCAGTATCATGGCACGATGGGAGATGGATTTGTCAGGAGGGGGGGAGACCTCTCCATGGAGGGGAGGGCTGTATCCGACCTCAATCCGGCTCAATGAGCCTCCTCCCTTCACGCGCCCTCTCAAACTCCCTCTCAAGCCCTGCCCATTCAGAGGCCTCTATCATCTCTGTGATCCGGGAGAGCCTGGAGGTGAAACCCTTGATGGCATCGAGTATGTTCTCCCTGTTATACATACATATATCACGCCAGAGCTCTGCGGAACTCAGGGCGATCCTCGTCATATCCCTCAGGCCGTTCCCACCGTAAGAGAGGATATCATCCCTGTCCAGGATAGCATTTATCAGGGCATACGCGATAACATGTGGAAGGTGACTCACCGATGCATAGACAATGTCATGTTCATCAGGGCTCATGTACCTGACGTCTGCACCAACCGCCCTCCATAGCTCGGATACCACCCTGATGGCATGAGCCTCTGTGCTGGTAACCGGTGTGATGATACAGAGGGCGCCCTTGAAGAGATCAGGCCTTGCCGATTCAAACCCTGACGACTCACCCCCTGCGATGGGATGGGCACCAACAAAACTGACACCATCAGGGACCATCGAACTCAGCCTCTCAACCACCCCTGCCTTGACACTTCCCACATCCGTAACAATGGCCCCCCTGCCTATACTCCCCTTTATCGCCTCCATAATCCCCTCAAACCTGCCCACAGGGGTGGAGAGGATTATCAGGTCTGCACCAGCAACACCTTCCGAGGGCACGGTGGAATACTCATCCACTATCCCCTTATCCCTTGCGTTCTTCAGCCTCTCCCTGTTCCTGCCAATGCCCGTGATCCTGCCCCTTATACCCCTCTCCTTCAGGGCCATAGCGATAGAGCCGCCGATCAACCCAACACCTATTATGGCAATCTTGTTGAATTCCATAAGAAGATGGTAATCCTTCTATATCGTCCTTCCAACCGCCCTTGCCACCGCCCTGAGCTCCTTCATCAATACGGTGAAGTTATCAGGCTTTAGTGACTGCTCTCCGTCAGACAGCGCCTCCTCAGGCTTTATATGGACCTCTATAAGGAGGCCATCTGCACCTGCTGCGATTGCTGCCTTTGCCATGGGAGCAACAAGGTCCCATTTGCCAGCACCATGACTCGGATCAACGATCACGGGTAGATGGGAGAGCTTCTTAAGCACAGGCACTGCATTCAGGTCCAGGGTGTTTCTTGTAGCGGTCTCAAAGGTTCTGATCCCCCTCTCACAGAGTATCACATTGTGATTACCCCGTGACATGATATACTCGGCAGCCATGAGCAGCTCCTTTATGGTTGCAGAGAGACCCCTCTTAAGCAGCACAGGCTTATCATAGGAGCCGACCTCCTGTAATAGCCTGAAATTCTGCATATTCCTGGCACCTATCTGGATGATATCGGCATATCTCAAGACCTCGTCTATGTCCCGTGGATCCATAAGCTCTGTCACCACAGGCAGTCCTGTCTTCTCCTTAACCTCGGCAAGATACCTCAAACCAAGCTCTCCAAGCCCCTGGAAGCTATATGGTGATGTCCTTGGCTTGTATGCCCCTCCCCTTATGAATGTGGCTCCTGCCTTCTTCACCTCACTTGCTATCTTGAGGAGTGTTGGCAGGTTCTCAACGGCACATGGGCCTGCCATGACATGCACCCTCTTGCCACCGATGGTGTGCCTGCCCACTTTTATCAACGTGTCCTGGGCCTTGAAGTCCCTGCTCGCAAGCTTGAACGGCTGTATTATCCTGTGGATCTTCTCAACCCCTGGCATGGCACCAAAGGAATTCACCTCGTCCTCCGTGATCTTGGATGTATCACCTATCACACCGATGACCGTCCTCTCGGTGCCCTTTGAGATATTGGCCTTAAAACCCATATCTTCAAGCTTCTTGACTATGTGTCTTATCTCTTTTGAGGTTACCCCAGGCCTCAAGACGATAATATCCATCCTCTTCCTCCTCTGAAAAAGAATTGTGATTATCTATATCTTTATGCCCCTGCCCATGAGCCTCTTAAATGCCTTTATCATCCTTATATTCTCCTGTGGAAGCCCTATTGTAACACGGACATATCTGTCACCAACAGGCCTTATTATAACACCCTCCTTCAAAAGCTCATTATACACAATACCTGAGTTTTTCTCCTTGAGTATAAGATAGATGAAGTTTGCCTCTGTGGGGACATACTCGATCCCAAGAGACCTGAACTCACCATACAGGAAATCCTTCCCCTCTTCATTAACCTCCCTTGAACGTCTCAGATGCCCTGTATCCTCAAGGGCTGCAAGGGCTGCCCTCTGTGCAAGGGTATTTACGTTGAATGGCTGCCTCACCTTCTCCATGGCCCCTATTATCTCAGGCCTCGATATCCCGTAGCCTATCCTCAGGCCTGCAAGGCCATATATCTTTGAGAAGGTCCTGAGTATGAGCACATCCCTCCCATCCTTCAGATATTCCAGGGTGTCAGGGTAATCACCTGATGTGACATATTCATGGTATGCCTCATCAATCACTATAAGGATACCCTCCGGAACGGCCCTTATGAGTGAGTCCATCTCGGCCCTTGTGTTTATCGTGCCTGTGGGGTTGTTCGGGTTTGCTATGAATATAATCCTTGTCCTCTCTGTGACCATCGATACCATCCTTTCAAGGTCATGCCTCCATTCCCTGAGAGGGACTATTATGCTCCTGCCACCAGCTGCCTGTGTGATCGTGGGATAGACCACAAACGAGGGCTGTGCCATTATCGCCTCATCCCCTGGGATGAGGAACGTCCTTACAGCAAGCTCTATGATCTCGTTTGAACCATTACCGAATATCAGCCACTCCCTGTCAACACCGAGCCTCTCTGAGAGGGCCTCCCTGAGGTAATAACAGCCCCCATCAGGGTATCTATTTATATCACCAAGGCCTTCCACGATGGCCTTGATCGCAAGGGGAGAGGGGCCGATGGGGTTTTCATTGGATGCTAATTTTACGGCATCCTTTATGCCCAGCTCCCTCTCAAGCTCCTCTATGGGCTTCCCAGGGACATAGGGTTTGATCCCTCTTATGTGTCCAGGGACCTGTAGCATAAACTGTTATTCTGCAGAGGGGTAAGAGCCAAGCTCCTTGAAATAGAGGCACTCCTTCTTCATTGCGTTGATGGCCTTCTTCACCTTCCTGTCCTCTATATGACCTTCCATATCAACAAAGAATATGTATTCCCAAGCCTTTCTCCTTGAGGGCCTTGACTCGATCTTGGTGAGGTTTATCTTGTGTTTTGCAAAGTGTCTGAGGATTGAATAGAGCGCACCAGGCTTGTCCTTTATGGAGAACATGATCGATGTCTTGTCCCTGCCAGTCTTCGGCACAGACTCCCTGCCGATCACCAGGAATCTGGTGTAATTATGCCTGTAATCCTCTATGCCCTTGCTTACGAATTTGAGGTTGTAGATGGTGGCTGCCAGTTCACTCGCAACAGCTGCAGCCGTTGGATCATCAGCCACCCTCTTTGCAGCAGCAGCGGTGCTGTGTTCCTCTATGATCGGGACACCAGGAAAATTCTCCTCAAGCCATTCCCTGCACTGTGCGGTTGCCTGTGGATATGAATATATCTTCTTTACATCAGACCTCCTGCCTGTCTTTGAAAGGAGATTGTGTGAGATCTGGAGCATTATCTCGTATACGATCTTGAGGTCAAAATCGATAAACATATCGAGCGTGTAATTGACCACCCCTTCTGTCGAATTCTCTATGGGCACAACGCCATACTGGACATCCCCACTCGTAACCATCCCGAAGACCGCCTTTATCGTGCTGACAGGGACATACTCTGTGGAAGAGCCAAACTGTCTCATTGCCGCAAGATGGGTGAATGTTGCAGGAGGTCCAAGATAGGCGACCTTAAGCGGCTGTTGTAACGCAAGGGATGCGGATAATATCTCCCTGTAAAGGAGCCTCAACGCCTCGTTGGGAAATGGTCCCTGGTTCAGACTTGTAAGCCTCTCGATGATCTCCCTCTCCCTTTCTGGTGAGTATATATTGAGCTGTCTGTTGTCCTTTGCCCTCTTTATCTGGAGGACTATATTGGCCCTCTTGTTGAGCAGCTCAAGGATCTCCAGATCTACCTCATCTATGGCCTTTCTCAGCCTATCAAGCTCATCCATGACATATCCTTCGACAGCTCGTCTTTTCCTTAACTGGTTTGAGGATGATTAGTGGCTAATTTAAGCAATTTCACTAAGTTTTTTCAAGCAGAGGGCTTCAGGCAGGCCTCTTCCTCCAGAGGTCCCTCTCAAGCCTCAGCAGGGCGATATAGTGCCTCCTTATCCTTGGCGGGAGTTCATCAAGCAGGGCGAGCACCTCTCTCTTATAGGCAGGCGTTTCCTTGCCGATCCCGTATGATGGGGTAACCTCCCTCACCTCCTGGGGCTCCTCTCTGAAGAAATCGATGATACTGATATTCAATCCCTTTGCTATCCGTTCAAGGGACTTCTGGGTGAACATCCTCTTACCATTCTCAAGCTGATTGATATACCCCTGGGTCAGACCGCTCCTCAGGGCAACCTCCTCCTGTGTAAGGCCCCTGCTCTTCCTTATCCTCTTCAGATTCTCTCCTACTATGTTCCTCATTGTTTAATCCTATAACATTGTGTTATCTGTTACAAATACACTCTGCTATATTGTTGACAAGGATTATTACATTTTGTTATAAATATTAATATGACGCCCCTCATTATCAAAGGGGTGAGGCTGGAGGTAGAGTGATGGATAAGGACAGGCCAAGGGTACTTGTGATTGATGATCAGCTCTCACCCCGCGAGGCCGTGAGGATGGTGCTTAAGGATAAATATGAGGTAGTAATGGCATCAGGTGCGATAGAGGGGATAGAGTATATGTTTGACAACCCTGTCGACCTTGTGCTGCTTGATATAAGGATGCCGGGCATGGATGGGATAGAGGCGATCAAGGAGATAAAGATGCTCTTCCCTGAGACAAAGGTTATACTATTTACCGCCTATTCCAATGATGTAGCCCTTGAAAAGGCCCTTGAACACGGTGCAGATGGCTACATTGTAAAACCCTTTGATAAGGATGAACTGCTCGATATGGTGGCCAGGGCCATCTCGGGTTAGGCTACAAGGCCCCTTCTTATGGCATCGGCCATCCTTGCAACCCGCGCCATCTCCCTCACATCATGCACCCTTACGATATTCGCCCCATTAAATATACCTATTGCAACGGCAGCAGCCGTCCCCTCAAGCCTCTCTGTAACAGGCAGTCCTCCAAGCGTTGTGCCGATGAATGATTTCCTTGATGGCCCTATAAGGATCGGCTTTTCAAGGCCTGTAAATTCATCAAGCCGCCTGATGATCTCCAGGTTGTGCTCAACGGTCTTACCAAACCCTATACCAGGATCGATAATGATCCTCTCCTCCGCAACCCCGGCCCTCCTGGCGATCATGATGCCCCCTCTGAGATACTCTATGATCTCGGGTATAAGGGCTGTATAGGTGGGGTTCTGCTGCATGTCCTTTGGTGTCCCCTTTATATGCATTATGACAACAGCAACACCATGTCTCGCAACCACATCAGGCATCCTCCTGTCAAACCTCAACCCGCTGATATCATTCACTATAGAGGCCCCTGCCTGGATGGCAAGCTCTGCAACCCTTGACTTATAGGTATCTATAGAGATGGGGACCTTCACCCTCTTTGCGACCTCCTCGATCACAGGGACGACCCTCTTTATCTCCTCATCAACAGGCACGGCCTCTGAGCCAGGCCTTGTGGATTCACCACCGACATCGATTATATCAGCACCCTCATCCTCCATCCTCAGTGCCCGTGTCACCGCCTTATCCCTGTCAAGATAGAGGCCACCGTCTGAGAAGGAGTCGGGCGTGACATTGAGGATGCCCATTATATAAGTCTTCTCTGAGAAATCGAGTATGTGCTCTCCTACAACAAGCCTCATATTGTTATAAACTTGAATTTATCCCGCCAATTATTATATATTAAAAAACCAATCAATCCCAATTCATCAAGGAGGAGGAAAGGTGTATATTGTAACGGTCGATCACGAGAAATGTGACGGATGTGAGGAATGCGTCAACCTCTGCCCATCTGAGGTCTTCCAGATGAATGATGGGAAGTCTGATCCCTATCAGGCCTCAGAGTGTGTCAACTGTCTCACATGCGTCGAATCATGCCCCAATGGCGCCATCACTGTAACCGAGATGTAACCATCAAACAAAAAAGGCGGTCAGGGATGACCGCCTTTTTGAGCCCAACCCCTCCCTTAAGGTTTCCTGATGTATATCTCCCAGAGTCCCTCTCTCACCTTAACCGACTCGAACTCAAAACCCTGCCTTCTGCAATAGGAGGGTATGGTATCCTCCGCAGCCGGCTGATGGTCACAGATGACCTTTAAAACCTTCCCACTATCAAGGCTCCCAAGCGCCCTCTTCGTCAACACAAGGGTGTGGGGACAGACCTTACCACATATATCAATGGTATGGTCAGGGCCTGAGGATCTTAAGTCTCCCATCTATTCTGGCTTGCCTTCAGCTATAATGTCCTTTTCAGGGCTTCTTGATGAAGAGCTCCCAGTAACCCTTATCCTCGAGCTTCACGGCCTCGAACTCAAAGCCCTGCTTCTCACAGTACTTTGGTATCGTATCCTCTGCTGAAGCAGGTGCATCACACAGGACCTTGAGGAGAAAACCACTTGGTGCCTTCTCCATGGTCTTCTTCGTGAGGACAAGGGGATAGGGACAGACCCTTCCGAGGACATCAAGCGTCTGATCCGGTGTCTGAGACTTTAAATCAGCCATATCGCCTCCATTAAAGTTTTTTTATTAAAAGAATAAGACATGCTTTGCCGCCTCCATCTCTGCCTGTATGGTCTCATATGGCACTACCTGGATACGCTTGTCAGCGCCCATATCGTCTGCATTGACAATTTTGTCTTCAGTGATACCAAATCTCTCAAGATCCTCCTTACAGACAAAGACATCGAGGTCTACAAGGAGTGCGTTCTTAAGGTGAGTCTCTGTGCTCGTTATCCCGTATGTGTCCATGGCCTTCTGGTCCTTGATACAGGCGAGCACCCCATCGCCTATAAAACAGAGCGTGGGTGTTACAGTCTCACCCTCCTCGAGGAGTATCTCAACGGTCTGATAGGCAATGGCATGGGTTATCGCAAGCTTAGGGTTCTCACTTTTATAAGGTGGCCTCTGGACCACAAATGCTAACTTTGTATCAGCCATTTTACTCCCCTCCTATGTGTAATACTCTGTCACTCTCGTGTATCTTTGCCAGATACCAGTGCATCGCATTCCACTGAACACCCTCTATGGCATCAGTCTTCTGGATACCCCTGGCAAGCGTGCACGCCTCACATGTGCACACCTCGACACCCTTCTCAAGCAATGCCTTAAGGGGTTTCTCTCCTGTTGAATAATCCTTGAGGTGCTTCTGATCCTTCTTTACAAGAGATGTTGCATTCCCGGAAAGCCAGAGGTTTACCTTGTGACCCTTCTGGAGTGCTGCATCGGCGAGCTTGAGTGCAAAATCCAGATTCATCGAACCGATGAGTGACGAAAATACACCGATTGAAAGGACGCCCATTTTACCCCCTCCTATAACCAGGCTAATTTTTCATACTCATTAAATATCAGATCAACCACATCACCATAATTGACGACCTTCACCCTGCTGTCCACCTCAGAGGCACTGATACCCCTTGTCTCAAGGTCTTCTGAGAGTACATAAAAACTGGCAGGCTTATCCAAAAGGGGCGAGGACTTTCCATTCTCTTTAAGAGAGGCATGATACACACCGTTTCCCACAAGGACTATCCCGAGCTTTTCGGCCTTGAGTCTTTCAAGGGTATCAACGGTACTTCTGAGGTCACTTACGAAGACTGCTAATCTCATTCTTCACCTCCTGTTGACTGGATTCGGCCTTTAGAAACAACCACCATCTCAAAGGCATAAGAATTTTATCTACCCTCAATATATTTTGTCAAGTGCTTTTTTCTCGTCGAGAAATGGCCATCTATAGGGCCTATACGGGCATGTTGTCTTGATTTTTTTTACAGATCAATATATCATATGGCAAATCCTGTTACGAATTGCTCTCAAAGGTCATTGGTTGAGACATAGTATCCACCCTTATTAAGACTTTTTGGGAAGAAAATCTGAAAGATATCTATCATCCTGTCAAGATCCATCACTGGAAAC
>Ga0180893_190_pt1 | contig 39996 bp, 49 predicted proteins | sample Deesub1362A_J573_FD_124286 | JGI IMG/M metagenome (GOLD analysis project Ga0180893, IMG submission 124286) | Nitrospirae bacterium JdFR-81 | reverse complement strand
AGAGGCTTCTTCTTTATCCCTAGGGACGAAGGGTCTGATATTCCTCCTCTTCCATGGTTTATTATTCGCAGGGTGGATACTATGTCCTAACCGGAAAGAGTCAGTCTTATTGACTTGCTTTCTTGTAGACACTACAATATTTCCAAGGCGAGAGAACCTGACTTACAACACTCTCTATTTTAAGCGGACAGTAGTGATACCAAACAAGTGTGGAAATAACTCTCATGGCTATCGTGATTATGAACATGATTATAAAAAGGGGAGGGCACTTTTAGAATAATACTCATTGGTGACTCTATTGCTGCAGGGTTGGGGGTCAGATTGGAGGAATCTTTTGGTAAGCTCCTTGAGAAGAAATTAAATAATTCACTTGGCAAGAAAGCAGAGGTTATTATACTGGCCCGTGATGGGTATTCCACCTCTCAGGAGCTGGTACTCTTGAAAGATGAGGCCTTCGATTATGATCCCGATCTAATTATATGGAGTTATTTTGAACGATCCTGCTCATCCAGTCTATCATGATGCAAATGGGGAAAAGGGACGATATTTTTTAAACCAAGACTTCACATAGCACATTTTATCTCGAAGAGATTATTTCAATTGAGAGAGAAGATTAAAGGGAAGGGTTGTGATAAGGAGTACCATAAATTCCTGCACCGTGTATATCGGGATCAGGTAGAGTCATATATTGATCAGCTTGGTCAGATATCTATGCAACATGGTATCCCGGTGATTTTTCTTATCCATCCCGTGTTTGAAAAGGATAAAAGTTTTAACTCGTATAGCCTGGTGCCACTGCATAATAGATTAAAAGATGCTGCGTTGAAAGCAGGCCTTATACCGTTAGATTTATTAAATGCCTTCAGGCCCTATAATCCTGAGGATATAAGTTTACATAGTAAAACACCTTGGTATGATCCTTGGCATCCAAATGCAAAAGGTCAAAAAATAATAGCAGACTATATCTACAGGAGACTTATGGAGATGCATATAATCAAAGATTCGGGAGGCTGATCTTGGTATAGGTGGGGTAGGATTATCGATTGATGTAATCGGTTATGACCTTTTTTGATTCATTGACCTCCCTTACCCTCTTATCTTCAAGCCACATCACCCTGTCACATATCTTCTCTATGTCACCCATTGAATGGGAGACAAAGACGATGGTTACCCCCATTCTCTTGAAGCCGAGCATCTTATCGAGGCACTTCTTCTGGAACCCTATATCTCCAACTGCAAGGACCTCGTCTATGAGCAGGATTTCGGGATCAAGATGTGCAATCACGGAGAATCCAAGCCTTGCATACATACCTGAAGAGTATGTCCTCAGGGGCTGGTCTATGAATTCACCAAGTTCTGAGAACTCTATAATCTCGTCCATCCTCTTCAAGACCTCTGCCCTGGTCATCCCAAGGAGCACGCCATTGAGTATTATGTTCTCCCTGCCTGTCAGTTCGGGATGAAATCCTCCACCAAGCTCAAGCAACGGTGATATCCTTCCGTTAACGATGACCCTGCCACTGTCAGGTCTGAGGACCCCTGCGATAAGGCCAAGTGTGGTGCTCTTGCCGACGCCGTTTCTGCCTATAATGCCGAAAGACTCGCCCCTATAGACCTCAAAGGATATCCCGTTCAGGACCTCGTATCTTGCATTCTTTAGGGATCTGATCGCCGTGGGGAGGTGGAACAGGAAGTTCTTGATGCCCATTATCTGATGATAACGGGGATAGGACTTGCTCACCCTGTCGAATACAATCGCCTTCTCACTCATAAGACCTCGGCAAATCTCCATGATAGTCTTCTGTAGATTATATATCCACACATAAAGATGAGGATGCTATAGATAAAAGAAGATAGCAGATAGGGTGGATCGAGACCGCCCCTTAAAAAGAGGCCTCGCCAGCTTATCATCAATGGTGCCATCGGGTTGAGGTTGATCAATTGTTTGTATCTCTCAGGCACCATGGTCTCAGGATAGATGATGGGTGTGAGGTAGAAGAGGAGTGTGACAAGGATGACGGTCAGATGCTTTATGTCCCTGAAGAACAGGTTTATTGATGATATGATCAATGAGACCCCATAGGTAAGGAGGAGCTGTATGAGCAGTAAAAGGGGTATCCCATAGGCCCAGGAGATCGAAGGGGCCTTATGATAGATGATCAGGAATAATACTATTACTGGTACTGACAGGATGAAGTGGATCATGTCCTGGAGCACTATGGTCAGGGGGATGATGCCTCTTGGGAAGTTCACCTTCTTTATGATCGATGCGTTCCCAAGGAATACCGTTGGTGATTCGGTCACAGAATTGGCAAACCACTGCCAGGGGAACAGGCCTGAGATGAGGAAGAGGGCATAATCCTCCATCTGGATCTTCATGACCACCTTAAAGGCGATGAAGAATACAAATGCAAAGGCGAGGGGGTTGGCTATGGACCAGAGGTAGCCGAGTATATTGTTCTTGTATCTCACCTTCAGCTCTTTCTGTGTGAGGACGATCAGGAGGTCTCTATAATTCTGGAGCCTTCTCATCTTTTCTGAAGATATAGCTTAGGAATGTGTATATAAGTTTTGCAATAGTGAAGTCAGGTGCCCTGTTTCCTGAGGGGCGGAGCTCGACCACATCAAAGCCCACCACCCTCTTCTTCAGAGAGGCCATCCTCAGCAGACCCGTGACCTCATACCAGTCAAGGCCTCCAGGCTCTGGGGTGCCTGTTGAGGGAATGATCGAGGGGTCAAAGACATCCACATCTATGGTCACATATACATTATCTGTGAGCCTCTTGACCGTCTTCTCAATCCAATTCTTGTCCTTTTTGATGGAGGATGCATAAAATATCCTCCTTTTATTGAGATAGGGGAGTTCAGAGTGATCCATACTCCTTATCCCCACAGAGACTATATCCCTGGTGATCTCCCTTGCCCTTGCCATGACACATGCATGGCTGTATCTATTGCCCTCATAGGAGTCCCTCATATCTGTGTGGGCGTCAAGATGGAGTATCGATAGCCCTGGGTAGTGCTCCACATGGGCCATGATAGAGCCGAGCGAGACCATATGCTCTCCGCCAAGCAAGACAACGAACTTCCCATCCCTTAACAGGGCCTTTACCCTTGTGTATACCTTCTCGATCATCCCTTTTGAGTCATTGGCGGATACGGCCTTCAGTGTATGGATGCCCTCTCTGTAGACCTCTGAGTGTGTCTCGATGTCATATAGCTCAAGGTGTTTCGATGCGCTGATGATGGCGCCAGGGCCTCTAACAGAGCCCTTCATCCATGAACTCGTCTTATCAAATGGGACGGGAAGGATCACTATCCTTGCACCTTTGTAGTCCGAGAATTCCCTGGGGAGGTTACAGAAGTTATGCCTGGCCACTCTATGCAATTAAAATAACATTACTGCAGCAGCAATGACCGTTGTCCATTTGCCGTGTTTATTGCCCTCTGCAGACTGGCAGATATTGCGGGTCTTGAAGATGTATTTGCTCGTCTTGTAGACCTGCCTCCTTGCGTCCCATGCAAGGTCAGGGTCGAACTGGAGGCCGAGTGTTGTGGCGAGCATCGTGGCTGCAAGGTCCTCGGCATAGTCACCTGATTTTCGGGCGGTCTCCCCAAAGGAGTGGTATTCAGAGATATAGCCATAGCTCTTCCTGTCCTTTGGGACAGCGAGCCCTATCGCTGCCGAGATCAATCTGTTGGGTTCATTGGTCTGATTCTTTGACATCACACAGTATGTGATCTGCCCGGGCTTGATCAGGCTCAGGCCCTTCTCCTTGCTGATTATCTTGCACTGGGATGGGAATATGCTCGATACATATACAAGGTTGCACTTCTCTATCCCTGCCCGCCTCAGGGCAAGCTCGAAGGAGGCGAGCTTGTCCTCGTGGATACCAACACCCTTGGTGAAGAACATCTTTGTCGGGATCATATCCATGATAAAAAACCTGATGGAGTGAAAAATATAACGCAAAAAACAAAAATTTTCAAGTTATAAGCGGGCTCTTCAACAGATGGTTCCGCTGTGCGGACTTCACCGTGTTCTCAAGGAGCATGGCTATCGTAACAGGGCCAACGCCTCCGGGAACGGGCGTTATGAGGGATGCCTTGTTCTTCACGCCCTCGAAATCCACATCTCCCACTATCCTTCCGTCCTCTATCACATTTATCCCGATATCCACCACTACCACCCCGTCTTTTACCATATCCTCCCTGATCAGTCCCTTGACACCTGTGGCAGTGCACAGGATATCAGCCTGCCTTGTAAAATATGCAAGATCATCTGTTGCCCTGTGGCATACGGTCACCGTTGCCTCCTTTGCAAGTAGCATGAGTGACAGGGGTTTGCCAACAGCGAGGCTCTTCCCCACGACAACGGCATGTTTACCCTTTAACTCGACCCCGTAGTATTCAAGGAGCCTTATGACACCATATGGTGTGCATGGCAGGTAACCTGATATCGCTGGCATACCCCTGACCCAGTGGTCCTCTGATGAGTTGTATGTGAAGATCTGGAATGTGGACTCCTCAGCAGCGAGCCTTCCTACCGATAGCGAGCCGAGTCCATCCACATCCTTCTCAGGGAGGATCTCGTTAACGACCCTGCGTGGGTTTATCCTCCGTGGGAGCGGGAAAAGGACGAGGAGGCCGTTGATCCTCTCGTCACGGTTTATGGTGTGCACAACGTTGAGTATCTCGTTTATTGAGGCATCCTCAGGCAGGTTGAATTGGTGGGGGATAATGCCCACCTTTTTACATGCCTTTATCGTGGCAAGGAGGTATTGTCTCGATGAGGGATTTTCGCCAACCATCAGTAGTCCAAGACCCACCTCTACGCCCATGGCTCCAAGGGCCTCTACATCCCTCCTTACCCCGGTCTTGATCTCTTCAGAGAGTTTATGGCCATCCATTATCTTAGCCATGGCAGAGACTCAAGCAGGCCTTGACATCCCTACAAATACTGCCAGGAGCATGGCAAACACAATAGCCTGGATAATCCATCCGATCAGACACACCCCAACCGCACGCATGGTGCTCTGGTAATCAAGGGCAACCCTTACAGCAATAACCATTGCAACAAGCATCCAGACAGAGGCAACGATAAAGACGATCCCCCGAAGGGGGGCGATGATACCAAGGATTCTTATAAGACCTGGTGCACTTGAAAAGCCTATTGTCCTCAGTAGTTCCCCCGGGTCTGCCTTTGTCTGGGGCTCTGGGAGGAGCTTTGTTCCGATAAGGTATGTAAGATAGGCCCATATATACCAGCTGATAAGGGCCAGGATGGTTCCAAGGATGATCGTACCGAGCCCTTTGGTGATGCCTCCCAGGCCAGCGGCCACACTGGAGAGCACAACAACACCCATTGCCTGTCCCATAGCGGTCTTGTCAGCCTCTACCTCCTCGTATAGCTCTGGATCCAGCTTTGCCGCCCTGATTATACGATCCTTTAGATTACCCATCAGTCCTCCGTTGATTCTGAAGTATGGTTCTCCCTCCAACTATTAGAAAATATTAAATCCACACCGTCCTCTTAAAGTCCTGCATGCCTTCAACAATGTGGTTTGTCGTCCCCCTGTAACCCACCCTGAGCTTGTCTTCAAGGTTGTAGTATTTAAGGCATGTCCCGCAGGAGAATATCTCCACACCGAGGGACTCGATCTCCTTGAGTATCGGGATGGTCTCTTCGTTTATGGTTGTGAGTTTTACACCTGCGTTGATGAAGAAGATGGTGTGGGGTAGCTCCTTTGTATCCCTCATGGTCTGGAGGAAACCCTTCATCAGTATCCTGCCGATCTCCTCCTCCTTGCCTATTGTATCGGTGCTGATGACAAGGAGCGTGTCTCTCTTTGAGGGGAGTCCGAGGAACCTCCTCAGGCCTTTCTTTATCCTCTCCCCTTTACATTCCAGGCCTTCCATAATTGAAATTTAGCATAGATATTGATTATTATCAATACTGTTTTTAATAATCCGTTAAAAATAGTGACGGACTGTCCTGTGGGGTGTGTAAGATGAGCCAGGGAGCAGGGATCATGTTGATGATGAATAACTATTTTCATGATGTTGCCACTGCCCTGTTACTTGCAAGTGGTGTCTCCATGTGGGTCATTTATAAGAGGTTTGGCAATTCAGAAAACCCCGAGGTGAGGGCCTATTTTCTGAGGCTTTACAGGAGCATCACATCCCTTGCCCGATTCTCCCTTGCATGGATAATCCTTGGCGGGATACCGAGGACCTATTTTTACAAGGAGTTTGAGTGGGCGCAGTATGCAGGGAAGGGACAGGTCCCTGCCCTTATTGTCAAGCATGTGCTTGCCTTTATCTTTGTTGGAAGTGGAGCATATATCTGGTTGAAGATAAGGGCTAAGGCCAAGGAAGTAAGAGAAAGTATGCCCCGATGATAAATGCCCCCTGGATACTGGCATTTATTGCCCTATACAGCCTCTCATTAACTGGGGACAGGAAAGGAAGGAACCTCTTTATAGCAGGTCTATTACTCCATGTCGGCTATATGGTATACAGGGGTCTGTATCTTGGGTGGGTCCCTGTTACAGAGAGGCACGACATACTCCTTATCATGGGTTTAATAGTCGCAGGTGGTTTTTTCTACCTGAACAAGAGGATCCCACTGAATATGCTCCTTGACACACTCCCGCTATTTGTCATCCTCCTCTGTTTCTTTGCGGTCTTCCAGATAAGGATGGATTCGATAGAGCCCTATATGGAGTCAAAGTGGTTTTATATGCATATAGTCTTTCTCATAATCGGTTATGCTTTCTTTATCCTCAGCTCGGTTGCTGGCATCTCTTATCTCAGGGGGAAGGCCCTGACTCATGAGACGCTCCAGTACAGACTGGCACTCTTTGGGTGGCTGTTCTTCTCCTTCTCCTTGATAGGTGGAAGCTTCTGGTTCTATTATACCTATGGCTCCTACTGGCTCTGGACAGCGAAGGAGCTGTGGATAACCATAGTCTGGTTCTATTATGGTTTCTATCTGCATGGAAGGCAGGTGAAGGCGCTTTCAGGCAGGGTCTCGGTGGTCCTTGGTGTGGCTGGATTTCCGGTATTGATCTTTGCCTATTTAGGCGTGATGCCAATAATCGGCAGTCCCTGGACACAGTTTTAGATGATGCTGAGGTTCTTCCTCTCCATAAAGACCTTTCTCTGGCTTGCAGGCCTGAGTATAGTGGTCTTCCTGGCAGGGTCGTTATATATACCGCAGAACCTTGATATCTTTTCAGAGATAAACGAGATGCCACTGTTTGGATGGCTCAATAAGAACAGTGATTACCTTGATAAGATATACTGGATATATATACTGATACTCCTGATGGGACTGATGTCCGTTAATATGCTTGTATGTACTGTTGATGCTATTATAAAGAAGACGAGGTTGAGGGGACTTGTCAGGGTCTTGTCTCCACAGATAATACATATATCAATACTGATCGTGCTCCTTGGACATGGTATAAGCGCACTGACAGGGTATAAGGAGGATGTGACACTAAAGCCAGGCAATCTTTACAGGGTGAGGGGCTTCACCATCAGGCTCGATGATATAGAGTTCTTCAAGAGGCCTGACCAGAGTTCAACAACCTGGAGGATTCATATAAGCATAGATGACAAGCCCCATATAATCGAGGTTGGCAGGCCCTCCTTTTACAAAGGTGTGGGTTTCTTTGCAAAATCCGCCTACAGGAAGAGGAAGAAGGCCATCATAGGGCTTGTTAACGATCCAGGTGCCGGTTGGGAGGTGGCCGGGGCGGTTTTATTTGTGATAGGGGCAGTGGGGATATTTTATACAAAGATAGGGAAGGAGGAGTGAATGAGGAAGAGGATCGTGATAGGGACCATCCTTGGTTTTGTTGGAGGGATAATATTCTCCATACTCTATTTTGGCGAGATGCAGCTTACCACGCCCATGGCCTATATTCACGAGGCCTCAGGCGCCCTGTTAGGGTTTCTGATAGGGTGGATATCAGGACTGTATAAGACCAGGAGATAAGGAGAGGGGTGTTAAAAAGAGGGGTTATATATCTGTCCATCCTTATTATCCTTGCCGCCTCATGCACAAAGGGGCCACCTGTCCCCTTCCCTGCCTTTGACTTTACCGTGGAAGACCTCTTCACAGGTGAGGAGATACACCTTGAAGATCTGATCGGCAGGCCCATAATCCTATATTTCTTCGCAAGCTGGTGAAGGCGATGCGATAAGGAGGTGCCTCTCGTGAAGAGGCTCGAGGATAGATACAGCAAGGAGGGCCTGAAGGTTGTGTGGCTTGGATTTCAGGACAGGAGGGACAGGATAATTGACTTTATGATAAAGCATGAGATAGAGTCAGGTGTTGGGTATGATAAGGGGAACCTTATAGCGAGCAAATACGGGATAGTCTATGGTGCGGGATTAGTGGTGATAGACAGGGATGGGATAGTTCAGAAGAAGGTCCCAAGGGGGTTTACAGAGGATGAGCTCATAAAGGCCATCGAATATGTCCTTAATAAACCTGCCACACAGGAAGGGATCGGGGAGGATAAGGAGAGGTGAAGAAGATACTGTTCATAACACCACCATTTCATGCAGGGGTGGTCGAGGTTGCCGGAAGATGGGTGCCGCTTTACTATGTCTATCTTGCAGGGGTCGTGAGGACTGCGGGCTTTGATGCCGAGATATATGATGCCATGACAAAGTTTGTTGGATATAAGGAGATAGAGGAGAAGATCGTAGAATCAAGGCCTGATTTTGTGGCTGTCTCAGCGATCACATGCACGGTGGTTGATGCGATCAAGGTCGTGGAGTTAGCAAAGAGGATAGACCCGGAGATAATAACCATCATGGGTGGGGTCCATGCCTCTTTTATGTATGATGAGGTCTTCTCCACGAGCAGGGCCATCGACTTCATCATAAGGGGCGAGGGGGAGAGGACGATAGTGGAGCTGCTCAGGACGATTCAAGATGGAGGGGACCTGAGCAGGGTTGAGGGCATAGTGTATAGGGATGGAGATACAATAAGGGTCACCCCTTCAAGGCCACTCCTTCATAGCCTTGATGCCCTTCCAATGGCGTGGGACCTTCTTGACTGGGAGGATTATAGATACTTTATCATCCCTGATTCAAGGCTTGGGGCCATCTCCACATCAAGGGGATGTGACAAGGAGTGCACCTTCTGTTCCCAGCAGAAATACTGGCTGAGGAAGTGGAGGGCGAGGAGCCCTGAGGATATAGTGGATGAGATGGAGGTGTTAAACAGGGACTTCGGGGTCAATCTCGTGCTCTTTACCGATGAATATCCAACTGCAGACCGTCAGAGGTGGGAGAGGCTCCTTGACCTTGTGATAGAGAGACAGATTGACATGAGGATCCTGATGGAGACCAGGGCCCCTGATATAGTGCGTGATGAGGATATACTTGATAAATACAAGGAGGCAGGGATTATACATATATATGTTGGCACAGAGGCCGCAGAGCAGGAGAGCCTGGATCATATGAGGAAGGATCTGAGTGTTGAGGAGTCGAAGAAGGCCCTCTCCCTGCTCAGGGAGGTGGGTATAATAACAGAGACCTCCATGATCCTTGGATACCCTGACGAGACAGAGGAGCGGATTGCCAGGACCCTTGAGCTTGCGATAGAGTTCAATCCCGACTTCGCACACTTCCTTGCCATCGCTCCATGGCCATATTCAGACATATATGAGGAGGTGAAGGATTATATAGTCGTGACGGATTACAGGAAGTATAACCTCATTGACCCGATAATAAAACCAAAGGCCATGACCCTTGAGGAGCTCGACAGGGCTATTGTTGACTGTTACAGGGGGTTCTATATGCACAAATACGCAGAGATGCAGGAAGAAAAGCAGGACACATTCAAGAAGGAGTACATGATGACATCCATGAAGCTGATGATGAGCAACTCATTCATCAAGAAGAAGATCGGTGATATAGGACAGATGCCAGAGGAGGTAAAGAGGATCATAGAGTCCACACCATAACTTGATGGCCCTGTTACTCATAACCTTAAGAGAGTTCCTGGAATATTCGTTAATCCTTTTCCTCATAACAGGCGTCTATAAAGAACACAGAAAGGCCCTCATACTGTCTGCTGCCATCACCATCCTTGCCGGAGTCCTCTTAACCTTAATAAATCACCCTGTCACAGGGCTTGCAGAAAAGATGTATTCAGGCTTCCTATTTTATTCATTCATCATGATACTCCTCCTGTCCCTTGTATCAACAGGAGGCATTGTATATCCGCTTATAGGCGTGATACTCGCACTCCTTCTGCCATCGGCCATCCTCACAGAGGTGGTGATGGATGGTGTATCCCTGAGGGGAGGTGGTGTCTATTTATATGCAGCTACAGGGGCCCTGATGGGTGTGGTGGTGTTCATCGTTGCCACGCGGTCCCTGTCAGGATTGGACCTGAGGAGGTTTATTGACCACAGGAGTGTCATGATCATCATCGCCACCCTCTGTTTCCTCTTTGGTGGTATGAACGAGTTTGACGACACGCCTGTCATTGTCTCACTACAGCGTGGCATATACCACCTCCTGTCATCCCTCATCCCATTTCTTGAAGGCACTTTCCTCATACCACACGGAGGGATCGTGAGGCCCCCGTGTGCTGGGTTCTTTGATTATCTCGGTTCACAGAGGGTGGCGATGGCCATCACAGCGATCATCATATTTATGCCCATGATCTATGTGTTCCTCAGGCTCATGCTCAGCCCTGAGCCATCCACAGAGGGGATAGAGAAGAAGGCAGAGAGGAGGAAGGTCATCTCAACCTACATAGATGAGCTTATAAGGAGGGGCACACCTGTTGTCCTGTCCCTGTTTATATCGATTGTCCTTTTACATTCAGCAAACCTGCGACTCAACCCGGTCTATGATCCTGAGCCAATGCCGATTATAGTGGAAGGCGATGAGATAGAGATCCCCCTGACAGGCCAGGACGGCGACATCTCTGATGGACGGATCAGAAAGTATTCCTTTGACTATAAGGGTGAGACATACAGGTTCCTCATCATGATGAGGCCTGATGGCAAGGTCATTGCAGCGCTTGATGCATGTGATATATGTCCGCCAGAGGGTTACATCCAGAGGGGAGGATATATAGTGTGTAAATACTGCGGGACACCCATACCGGTCCAGTCAATGGGAGAGTCAGGGGGATGTAATCCCATCCCCCTTGAATACAGGCTTGAGGATGACAGGTTGATCCTCAGGAGATCACATATCATAAAGACCTATGAGAGATGGGTGGGGGATTGATGATAAGAACCTTGACATCAGGAAGGCTTACACTGATACTCATTGCATCGCTTTCTGGCATGTATCTTCAACTGAGTTTTAAATATGATGAGCCGTTACACGCCTTCCTGAACCTTGCAGGGACAGAGCCCCTTTACGCCCTACCCGTGGTCCTGTTTTCCATACACATCCTACTGAAGGGGCTCAGGAGGTTCTCGTCCTCCAGGTTCAATGCCCTTCCATCAACCATCATGCTCCTGTCCCTGTCTGTCCTCATAGGAGGTGTATATCTTTCACACATCTTAAGGGATGAGACTGTATACAGAATGGCCGCCTCTGAAAGCACAGGTGATGGCCAGGTTCTTGTGGATATAAGGATGGATATACCTGATGAGATAGCCGTTGTTGGCGAGGCCTCCGGTATCTTGGTCAGGGGTGTTGAGGCCACCATTAATGACAGGGGGAGGAGGCTTGCCATCAGGACATTCCCGTTCACGATGACCTCCTCAGGCTATGCATATATAAACGATGCGAATATATCCCCAACGCTTGAGGTTATCTCAGATTCAGGGGTCTTTGTCCTGCCAAAGATCAGGATGCTCCCGCCAGGCAGGGAGAGGACGATACCCCTTAATGATGGATACTCCCTCACCATACGGCTTGCAGGCTACAGGAGGGACGGAGGCAGGGATATAGGGCCTATACACTACAGGCTCAACAGCCCCTCATATGCGGTGAGGGTTACGAGGGGAGGGGAGGTGATCCTTGACGGCCTGCTCAGCGATAATCAGACCCTGGAGGGTAATAGCTTACTCCTTAAGGCTGGAAGGACACGGAAATGGATAGAGGTGGTTTTTGTGAGGGATGCGATGGTGCCCCTCCTTTATCCCTCAATCGCCCTATTCCTTATCGGCTTGATCCTCTATCCACTTGAACTTTATAAGACCTTTAAATTATAGTTTAGAGGACAGGAGGTGGGTTATGGGACAGATAAGTAAGTCGATAAAGATCAAGGCCCCATTACCAAAGGTCTTCGCATATGTTACAAACCCTGAAAACTGGACCAGATATGTGCCGAGCCTCATCAGCGTGAAGAACATCTCAAACGATCCACCTGTGAAGGGCACGACATTTGACTGGACCTACAGGGTCTTGGGTATGAACTTCAGGGGTAAGGGCACGGTGAGCGCCTATGTCAAGGACAGGAAGTTCGCCATCCAGATGCATGGTGCCTTCCCCATCACAGAGACATTCCTGTTTGAGGCAGAGGGTGATTCCACGAGGCTGTCCTTTGAGGTCAGTTATGAATTGCCTGGCAAGGTCCTCAGCGTTGTGTCAAAGATGCCTGTCATCGAGAGGGTCCATTCAAGGGAGGCAGGCGAGGTTATAAAGAGGTTGAAGGATCTGTGTGAGGCAGAGACCACCTGAGGTGCTCCCTCAACCCAGCCTCTCTATCGTCCTCTTCAGTTCTTCTGATAGAGGCAGGGGATTATAACCCAGTGAGAACGCCTTTGAACTATCCAGGGAGATGTCAGGGGGCCTGGGTGCGGGCATCGGCAGGTCCCTCTGTTTACAGGCTATCAGTCTTGCATCCCTGATACCAAGGGTGTGGCACAACAACACCCCGAAGTCATAGCGTGAGATGCGTTCAATGCCTCCAAGATGGATTATCCCCCTGACCTTCTCGATCGCAAGGAGCAGGCCCCTTGCTGCTGTCTCACCACTGACAGGGGTCCTGAACTCATCGGTGAATAATCTCAGCTCCCTTCCCTCCCTCATGGCCCTTATCATTGGCTGGATGAAGCTTGAGGCAACAGGTCCAGGGACCCCGAACATCAAGGGCATACGACAGATCGTAACATCAGGATAATATCTGAGCATGCCCTTCTCTGCCATGACCTTCTGTTCACCATAATGATTAACTGGGCAGACAGGATCATCCTCCTTATATGGTGGATTGAGGCCATCAAACACACAATCAGTGGATGTAAAGACGCAGGGTATGCCATGATCAGCACATAGGCACGCTATATTTATTGAGGCATCTACATTTATCCTCTGTGTCTCCATCCTGTGTGTCTGGCAGTAATTAAGGTTCGTTATGCCTGCCGTGTGGATTACGGCATCAGGCATTATCTCCTTGAAGACCTTCCTCAGCCCTCTGAAGTCCCTCAGATCCAGCTTGAAGGTCTTAACACCTTCAATCTCTACAGGATGCGAGAGGTATGTCCCGAATACCTGCCATTGTCCCTTTGCGATCTGTGAGAGGTTCCATCCGAGGAAGCCACTGATACCTGTAATGAGGAGCCTTCTCATTGGCTTTAAGCGTTATATCCCCTGGTATTACCCTATTGTAACATGCTGGTTATCAAAGGTCTCTGTGGGGATTTATGCGGTGGCACCCTCAAGAGAAGTTGACTAACAATGAAAAATGATTAAACTATTGAGAGGATGGCGTTGGGGTCTGTTTATTGATGGGAAGATGAAGGGGTTGAGGCCGACCACGGGGAAGGTTAGGGATGCCTTGTTCAACATCCTCAGGGAGGATATCAAGGGGGCCTGTTTTCTTGACCTTTATGCAGGCACAGGTGCCATAGGGGTGGAGGCATTGAGGATGGGTGCCTCAGAGGTTGTGTTTGTAGAGTCAAGCAGGGCCCTTGCAAGGGGGATACAGAGGTTACTCCTTAAAGAGGGGCTTTCAGAGAGGGCAGAGGTGTCTAATAAGAATGCACTATCCTTTATCCAGTGGGCAGGGGCAAAGGATAGGGGTTTTGATATAATATTCCTTGATCCACCCTATCACACAGACGAGGTTATAAAGGCCCTTGAGGCTATTGATAGATGGGGGATACTGAGGGAGGAAGGGGTTGTGATAGCTGAACATTTTTATAAAAGGCAATTGCCCAGGAGGTTTGATACACTACAGAAGGTCAGGGATTATAGATACGGTGATACGGTTCTGACTGTATATAAAAAGTCATATGTGATGGGTAATGCGTAATGGGTAAGGAGTTTTAACGGAGGTTTTTGATGAACAAGATAGCCATCTATCCTGGCACTTTCGATCCAATAACAAACGGGCACGTGGACCTCATCAAGAGGTCATTGAAGATATTTGATGAGGTCATAATCGCTGTTGCCAAGAGCCAGAGGAAGTCTCCACTCTTTACCGTGGAGGAGAGGGTCGAGTTGATAAGGGATGTTGTTAAGGACCTCAAAGGTGCGAGGGTTGAGGCGTTTGATAGCCTCCTTGTGGAGTATACAAAGAGCAGGGACGGTGTTGCAATAATACGGGGTTTAAGGGCGGTATCTGACTTCGAATATGAGCTCCAGATGGCTTTGATGAACAGGAGGCTTGATGCAGAGATCGAGACGGTCTTTATGATGCCGAGTGAGGAATATACATTCCTGTCCTCCACCATCATCAAAGAGGTCGCCTCATTCGGTGGAAACATAAAGGGTCTTGTGCCAGAGGTGGTGGAGAAGGCACTGAAGGAGAAGCTAAGGAGGTAGGTCATTATGGGAAGAGAGGCACTGCTTGTAATAGACATGCTCAATGACTTTGTCCTTGAGGGTGCCCCTCTTGAGGTGCCTGAGACGAGGAAGGTCATCCCGGCAATAAAGAGGGAGATCGAGCGGGCAAGGAAAGCAGGGGATCCTGTCATCTACGTATGTGATGCCCATGACAGGGATGATAAGGAGTTCAGGAAGTTTGGCTGGCCTCCCCATGCAGTGAAGGGGACCGAGGGGGCAAAGGTGGTCAGGGAGCTTGAGCCGCAGGAGGGAGATATCGTCATTGAGAAGACCACATACTCGGGTTTTTATAACACAGGGCTTGATGAAACACTGAAGAGGTTAGGTGTTGACAGCCTGAGACTTACAGGGTGCGTTACACATATATGTATCATGTTCACTGCCTCAGATGCGGTATTGAGGGATTATAAGGTCACAGTGGTTAAGGATGGGGTTGCAGGCCTATCAAGGGAGGATCATGAGGCAGGCCTCAGGATAATGAAGGATGTGCTGGGCGTAAATATCGCATAGGTCACATAGATGCAGGATATTCTCAACAGGATAAGACGGACAGAGTCCCCGTTTAAGAGACAGCCCCTTATGGTGACTCTGAGATTACGGCTCCTCAAACAGGGCTATTTAAGGAAGGTCTATTTCACATCGGATATAGACCTTGCCTATCCGATAGAGAGGCACTGGATGAGGTGTTGAGCGATATAGGATTTAAAAAGGAAGGCAGATACGGGATCAGTGAGGGTATCAAGATGGCTGTAGAAGTCCCAACCTCTGGATTGGTAGAGGAAGGGTTCCCTGGTGAAGTGGTCGAGATAGGGGTGTGACCTCCAGAGTCATGTTATAGGCATAGAGGGCTTAATAATAGATCGCCTGAATGCCTGTAACGGCGGAGGTCAGGGGTGGACTGTTCCAGAGGGACAGACTCGGGTTTGGAGGATGCAGGAAGACCATAAGGAGGAGAAGGATTAAGATAACGGAGGACTGGTAATGTTTCATACTGCTGACCCAAAGGACATAATTGATGGGAAGATCACAGACGTCTACTTTGAGCGTGCCCTGAAGATACTCAGGGCAAAGGGGGTTAACCCTGTTGTCAAGGCCGAGTTTATCGCGAAGAGCCTCCCTGATGGATGGAGGTGGGCTGTGCTTGCAGGCATGGAGGAGGTTGCCCATCTCCTCAGGCACCTGCCTGTCAGGGTGAGGGCAATGGATGAAGGGACGGTCTTTTATCCGTATGAGCCCGTGATGGAGATCGAAGGGAGGTATCAGGACTTCTGTGTTTATGAGACCGCCCTGCTGGGTCTGCTGTGTCAGGCAACAGGTGTTGCTACAAAGGCAGCGAGGTTCAAGAAACTCGCAGGGGATCGCCTTGTTGTCAGCTTCGGTGCGAGGAGGATGCATCCTGTTATTGCGCCCATGCTTGAGAGGAACGCCTATATCGGTGGATGTGATGGAGTGGCTGTCATCAGGTCTGCAGAGATCATAGGTGAGGATCCGATGGGCACAATGCCACATGCACTGATACTATGCTTTGGCTCAACCGTTGAGGCCATGAGGGCGTATGATGAGGTGCTTGAGCCGAGGCTCAAGCGTGTTGCCCTTATAGATACCCTGCTTGACGAGAAGTTTGAGGCCATCAATGTCGCAGAGGCCCTGGGCAGGAGGCTCTTTGCCGTGAGGCTTGATACACCCTCCTCAAGGCGTGGGGACTTTTACCGTATCCTTGAAGAGGTGAGGTGGGAGCTTGATCTGAGGGGATACAGGGATGTGAAGCTCTTTGTCAGCGGAGGTATAAGAGAAGAGGACCTCCCTGTCCTCAATCCACTGGTTGATGCCTATGGCATCGGCACATCCATAACAAATGCACCTGTGGTGGACTTTGCCATGGATATAATGGAGGTTGAGGGAAGGCCGGTCGCCAAGAGGGGTAAGTGGTCAGGTAGCAAGAGGGTTCTCAGATGCAAGAGGTGTAACTCGGCCCTCATAGTCCCTATGCAGAGGAGGAGCCAGAGGTGCCATTGTGGTGGTCAGATGAGGGATCTGCTCCTTCCCTTTGCTGAGGATGGGAGGATACTCAGGCCCCTCCGCTCTCCAAGGGATATAAGGGGATATGTGTTGAAGCAGGTCAAGGGATTGGATCTGTAGCCAATCAACTATTCATGGGCCATCTAAAGATAATCACCGCCATCCTCATATGGAGTTCGCTTGGCATATTCGTCAGAAAGATAGGGGTCCCGACGATAAGGATCATCTTTTACCCTGCGACTGTCGCAGGCATCTTTCAGCTCCTCCTTTTATCACTGGGCACCAAGGGGGTCAAACACCACGGCCCAATGGAAAGCAGGCACCTTGTCTATCTTCTCCTCCTTCCTGTATTCTTCCTCGCAAACATGTTCCTCTTCTTCTTTGCCTTCAGGCATACCACCATCGCCAATGCGGTCTTCACCCACTACACCGCACCGATCTTTGTTGCATTGCTTGCCCCTGTATTCCTCAAAGAGGGCATAAATAAAGGGGTATGGATCGCCATCATACTCTCCTCCATCGGTCTGTGGCTTATGGTCGGCACGGTGGCATCAAACGGGGATAGCCCTTTCGATCATAGAGAGGTGGCAGGCATAGTCGCAGGGCTGCTATCAGGTGTTGCATATGCCTTCCTGATACTGATTATAAGGAAGATCGCACATGCGTTCTCTCCCCTCTTCATCCTATTCGTGCAGAACAGTATCGTATCCATTATCCTGCTACCATTTGTTATAAATACACCCCATCCCCTGAATATACTACCCTATATGCTCATAATGGGGGTCATACATTCGACCCTTGCACCCCTGCTTTATATAGACGGGATGAGGGGTGTGAGGGCGAGTGAGGCCGCGATCCTTGGATATCTTGAGCCTGTTGGTGCGGTGCTCCTTGCAATGGTGTTTCTTCAGGAGGTCCCAGGAATCACGGCCCTTGTTGGCGGTTTATTGATCTTATATTCTGGCATCATAACAATAAGGGGTGGCCGGATATGGTAAAATACTCACTTAATTGAGGAGGAACGATGGAAGAGGCCCTCTTTTATTCCGAGCCTGTGGAGTCGGTCCTTGAGCTCATAGGCAATACACCTATGGTGAGGATCAATAAACTGGGCGATCCTGACTCTGCAGAGATATACGCCAAGGTGGAGTTCTTCAACCCCTGTGGCTCTGTGAAGGACAGGATATGTCTCCTGATGATTGAGGAGGCCGAGAGGCAGGGCAGGATCAGGCCTGGCGATACGATTGTGGAGCCCACCTCAGGTAATACAGGGATAGGGCTTGCGTTTGTATGTGCTGCAAAGGGCTACAGGCTTGTCCTCACCATGCCAGAGACCATGAGTATAGAACGGCGGAATATGCTCAAGGCATTTGGTGCGGAGCTGATCCTGACGCCTGGTGAGAGGGATATGGCAGGGGCCGTTGAGAAGGCACAGGAGCTTGCGGATGAGAAAGGATACTTTCAGCCACAACAGTTCAAGAACCCGATGAATCCCGAATCTCACAGGAGGAGCACGGCCATGGAGATACTGGAGCAGCTGGAGGAGATAGATGCCTTTGTCGCAGGTGTCGGGACAGGAGGGACGATTACAGGGGTTGGTGAGGTGCTCAGGGAGAGGTTTGGTGAGAGGGTGAGGATCGTTGCTGTTGAGCCTGCCAAGAGCCCTGTGCTCTCAGGCGGGAGGCAGGGACTGCACGATATTCAGGGGATAGGTGCAGGGTTTGTGCCCGAGATACTGAACTTGGATATCATAGACGAGGTGATACAGGTCACGGATGAAGACGCATATGAGACGGCAAGGAGGATTATAAGGGAGGAGGGGATACTCTGCGGTATATCATCAGGGGCGAACCTGTTTGCCTCGATGAAGGTGGCAAGGGGATTGGGCAGGGGCAGGAGGGTGGTGACCATCTTCCCGGATACAGGGGAGAGGTATATAAGCACGAGGCTGTTTAGATAATTCAAGGCTTAAACGGGTTTGATCAGGAATATGAGGCTCATTGACAGGGTTGAAAGGGACATACTCGGCACAATAGGCAGGACGCCTCTTCTGCGTCTGAACAGGATCACATCTCATCTGAAGAGGGGTGTAACCATCTATGCAAAGCTTGAGAGATACAATCCAGGGGGCTCTGTAAAGGATCGTGCTGCATACCAGATGATAAAGGATGCCGAGGAGGCAGGGCTACTCACCCCTGATAAGATCATAATCGATTCAACATCAGGCAATACAGGCATCGCCTATGCCATGATCGCCGCTGTAAAGGGCTACAGGTTGAAGATCATCCTGCCTGAGAATGCGAGCATAGAGAGGAAGAGGATAATAGCAGGCTTCGGGGCCGAGATCGTCTATTCGAGTCCATTTGAGGGGGCTGACGGGGCCATAAGGCTTGCAAGGAAGATATATGATGAATCGCCTGATAGATACTTTATGCCAGACCAGTATAACAACCCTTCAAACCCAAAGGCCCATTATCTGACCACAGGGCCTGAGATAATCAGGCAGACAAAGGGGAGGATAACGCATCTTGTCGCAGGTGTCGGGACAGGGGGGACGATCACAGGGGCAGGAAGGGCACTGAGGGAGTTTAATCGTAATATACGGATCATCGCTGTCCAGCCTGATGATGCAATGCACGGTATAGAGGGCCTGAAGCATATGAAGTCCTCTATAGTCCCTGGCATTTATGATACAGGTTTTCCTGATGAGACCATCTATGTCAATACAGAGGATGCATATGATATGGTGAAGAGGCTCATAACCATGGAGGGACTTGCGGTGGGACATTCCTCAGGCGCTGCGATGTTTGCAGCGCTCAGGGTGGCAGAGGGTCTGGATGAAGGCACGATCGTGGTGATATTCCCTGATGGTGGAGACAGGTATCTGAGTCACGAGATATAAAACGCTTATGGCAATGGACAGGAGGCAATGGGTGATAAGGGGGGTTATCGGAGAGATATATAAACATGCAATTGATGAGTATCCTCATGAGTGTTGCGGTATTGTGACAGGTGATGCAGATCATCAAACCGTCCACAGGTGCAGGAATGTTCAGAACGAACTCCACCTGCAAGACCCTGATAGATATCCGAGGGATGCAAGGACGGCCTATACCATTGATCGCAGAGAGGCCGAGAGGATCTACGCAACGGCGAGGGAGAAGGGGGAGGCCATACTGGCCTTCTATCACTCCCACATAGATTGTGACGCATACTTCTCCGAGACCGATGTGGCTGCTCAGACCGTGTTTGGAGAGCCTGAGTTTCCTGACGCCATCCACATCGTCGTTTCGGTTGTTAAGGGTGAGGTCAGGGGTGTGAGATGTTATAAGTGGGATAAGGACAGGAGGGACTTTATCACCCTTGATTGTATGTAGGGCCTCCTCTATTCAAGCCCTCCATCCTCTCCTGTAGAGGAGGTGAGCCTCTTTTCGAGCTCCCTTATCTGCCTCTTTTGTGCCCTTGCTGTCCTGGCCTTCCTCCAGAAGAAGGGGATGAAGAGGAATATACCTGTGAGTATGCCTGTGAGGAATGTGGTTGCAAGGACAAAGGCGAGAGAGCCTGAGAGGCTCCATTTGACAAACCTGATCGTAATGAGCTCAGGGTTTTGAAAGGCGAGAATGGCCAGGAGGATCGTGATTATAAGGGCAAGAAACAGGAATAATTGCATAGGCCTCCCTCAGTAGTATCTCCACCATGGATCATACCACCAGGGGTCATACCACCATGGAGGGTAATACCATGGAGGGGGTGGAGGTGGAAAATAGTAATACCTCCTCTCCTCCCACAGGTAGATCTGTTTTATCCTGAAGAGGGGATAGAGATAATCCATCTCACCTATCTTCCCCATCCGATTCCCTATAAACTCTCCTGCAATCGTTATCTCCCTGTCCTTCTGAAAGATCAGTGGGTCCAGGAAGCCCTCATAAAGGGCGAGGTATCTACCGTCAACAGGGCTCACGCCTTTGAGATAGCCATATGAATCCACAGGGACATAAATGGCCTCTATGAGTGTCCCCTCATCGGTCACCTTTGTATCAACAATGATACCACCAAGGATGAAGAGCATGCCCCTGTAGGCATCCGGGTTCTCCCTGACCGCAGATGGAGGGACATCACGTATACCTGACTTCATCAGGTCATACCTGAGCACAGGTGCGCATGAAGTAAGGAGAAGGAGAAGTAGCAGGGAAAGAGACTTTCTCATAAAAATATTATATTCTATTTTTAGAGAGATTTTAAAGGCCATATGGATATACTCTTTATAGGGCATTCACTTATTGAGTTCTTCGACTGGCAAGAGAGGTTCCCTGCTGAGAGGGTGATAAACCTTGGTGTGGCAGGTGAGATGGTGAGGGGCCTTCTGTCGAGGATTGACTCCATAGTGACGGATCACCCATCTGCAGACATGATCTTTCTGATGACAGGGTTGAACGATGTGGCAATGGAGGAGACAGGTTTTATCGAGACCTACAGGGAGGTCATCGAACGACTAAAGACCGCATACCCTGATACGATAATCTATATCCACAGCCTGCTTCCCACAATAGTGGAGTTTATTGATAACGAGACCATAAAAGAGGTCAATGACTCTATCCAGAAGCTCGCCCTTGATACAGGCGTTGAGTATATCGATATATATGATCTCTTTATCGACAGTGATGGAAGGCCGATAAGGGAATACCTCCTTGATGACGGGGTCCATCTGAGCGAGAGCGGTTATGCGGTCTGGTCAGGGGTCATCGAGGGTAAGATCAACGCTTATAAGCAAAAATTATAATTCGATAATTATTTTTGTTTTGACATAAAGGGGTTTTATAGGTTAATCTATTAGTCAACTTTTTTCTTTAATTTAATCCTCATTTAAATTATGAAAAGTCACGTATTCAGACCATTATGGATTATACTGGGTGTTGTTGTGCTCAGCCTTATAGCGAGGCAGTTCATAGTGCCTTCTGACTTTGGGGTTGGTGAAAGGGGTTTTATGTATAGCTTCCATAGAAAGAGCAACGAGGAGGAATGGAAGGCATTCAAGGTCAAATACAGGTCTCGAGAGTATTGTAAGGAATGCCATGATGATAAATACAGCAGCATCATGGATTCAAAACACAAGATAATACAGTGTGAGAACTGTCATGGGCCTGCAATCGATCATCCCGAGGACCCTGAGAAGTTGACCATTGATACAAGGAGGGCACTGTGCCTGAGGTGCCATTCCTATCTCCCATATAAACAGAGCTACAGGTCAAAGATCAAGGGATTTATCCCAGAAGAGCACAATCCTGATATGGAATGCGTTATGTGTCATGACCCCCATGAGCCTGACCTGGAGGGATGGCAATGAGATTTACAAGGAGAGAGTTTCTGATAACCGCTGTTAAGGGTGCCATAGTAACCGCACTCCCGATGAGCGCTTTTAAGTTACTGACCCCTGATGAGGCAATGGCTGCGGTCAAGAAGACCAGGGTCAGATGGGGTTTTCTTGTAGATACACGTAAATGCGTTGGCTGTGGGTTCTGTGTCAAGGCATGCAAGTTAGAGAATGAGGTTCCATATGACACACCTGTCACAAGGACATGGGTTGAGAGGTATGTGATACTGAAGGATGGAAAGATGCTCGCAGATACACCAATGGGAGCAAGGGATGGGTTTACGGACCAGAAGGTACAGGAGAAGGTGGTCAATCCAAAGGACATAGCAAAGGCGTTTTTTGTCCCGAAGTTATGCAATCACTGTGAGAGGCCCCCGTGTGTGCAGGTCTGCCCTGTTGGTGCGACATATCAGACTGCAGATGGGGCGGTGCTTGTTGATAGATCATGGTGTATAGGGTGTGGTTATTGCATAATGGCGTGTCCATATGGTGCGAGGTTCTTCCATCCTGTATACAGGACTGCTGAGAAATGCACCTTCTGCTATCATCGGATTACGAAGGGCCTGAAGACCGCATGTGTCCAGGCCTGCCCGTTTGGTGCAAGGCAGATAGGGAACCTGAAGGATCCGAATGATCCTGTGACCATAACGGTCTTGACAAAGAGGGTCAGTGTATTAAAAGATGAATATGGGACGAAACCTCAGGTATACTATCTTGGATTAGATGAGAATGTGAGGTAGGGAAGATATGCATGAGACGTATGTGCATGGTCTTGAATGGACGGTAAAAGAACTATTCACATATCCGAATGAATTTATATACTGGACCATCCAGATAGTCATGTATCCGTATCTGACAGGACTTGTGGCAGGTGCATTTGTTCTGTCATCCCTGTACCATGTCTTTGGACAGAAAGACCTTGAGGATATAGCAAAATTTGCCCTTGTCTTCTCCTTTGCCCTCCTGCTCGGTGCACCAATGCCCCTTATGCTCCATCTCCAACACCCTGAGAGGAACTTCCATGTCCTGGTCACACCACATTTCACATCTGCAATCTCGGCATTTGGGATAGTCTTCTCCTTTTACACCGCTGTGGTTGCAACAGAGATATGGTTTGTATACAGGAAGTTCTTTGTGGAGCAGGTCAATGAGCTGAAGAATAAGGAGGGACTCGGGAATGCGATAAAGAGGAATATCTACAGGGTCCTTACACTTGGTGCCTATGATATAAGTCCAGAGGCCCTTCATAAAGATGAGAAGGTATCGAAGTTCCTTGCAGGCTTTGGTATACCGGTTGCATGCTTTCTCCATGGATATGCTGGTTTTATATTCGGTTCGGTGAAGGCAAATGCCCTGTGGATGACACCCCTGATGCCTGTTATATTTATCATGTCCGCCATTGTCTCGGGGATCGCCCTCTGCCTCCTTACGTATATAGTGATCATGGAATGGCAGAAGATGAAGATCCACAGACATGCAAGGAGGCACTGGCATATGACGGAGGAGGAGGTGAAGGGTGCCGAGATTGACCTTGTCAGGAAGGCCACGAAGTATCTCATTGGATTCATGATTGCTGCTATAACCCTTGAGCTCCTTGACCTCATATTCAGGGGATACACTGCTGTGAAGTCCTGGGATATACTCCGTTCGGTCATCTACGGGAAGGACTTCAGGAATATATTCATCCTCCAGTACGGGATAGGTAACCTCCTGCCTTTCATCATGCTCCTCATACCAGGTGTTAACCTTAAGAGGACAGTGATCGCCCTCATACTCGTCCTCTTTGGCGTATTCATGATGAGGTGGAATGTGGTGATCGGGGGGCAGGCCTTTTCCCTTACATTTGCAGGGTATATGGAGTATCATATGCCTTTGATCCCACATAACCTTGAGACGGCAAAAGAGGGGCTTGTTGGTGCCCTCACGGTAATGATTCTACCCTTTATATTCTTCTACTTCTTTAACAAGATAATTCCTTCTTTAAGATATAAATAATTCAAGCCACGACCAGCATCGTGGCAGGAGGGTGACAGATGGAGGAGAAGGAAAAGGCCAAATTGGAAAAGGAAGAGGTCCAGGAGGAGAGGCCTCAAAAGAAGCAATTCCGAAAGGGTATCAGGGGCCTGTGTGACAGATGGAAGGACTTCAGAGACAGGACACCCACACTGGCAAAGGCGATAATAGCGATCCTGATCTTCATCAGTATTATAGGTGCAAGCTTTACCGCCTTCACAACATATAACTTCACACAGAACAATCCCAAGTTCTGCAAGAGCTGCCATATAATGGAGCCTGCCTTTGAGGCATGGAAGAAGTCTGAACATAAGGATATAAATTGCCACGAGTGCCATCACCTCACAATAAAGGAACTCAACACTCTGATGGTCAGTGCCTTTATCAGGAGGATCGAGAAGGTCCCTGTGAGATACGGGAAGATCATAGTCCCGTGGAAATACTGTGTTGGATGCCACTGGGAGGAGAATCCCGAGTATCCTGCCGCAAAGAAGATCAACAACTCAAGGCTCCATGCAAGACACTACTTCATGGAGAAGATCGAATGTTCCAAGTGCCATGGATACCGTGTCCATCAGTTCACCCTTGAAGAGAGATACTGTATCACATGCCACAAGGACAGGGAGGTGCATGGCAAGGGCATGGTGGATCTGCCCTGCCTCAACTGTCATACAGACAGGACCCCGACCCTCCTGCCAGGGCCGAAGAAGTGCCTCTTCTGTCATGGGGACGAATCGGTGAGGAAGGAGCTGATCCTTGACGCGACCATCGATGTGAAGCACTTCCAGCCACCAGAGGAGCTCATCAAGAGGGCGATAAAGATAAACAGACCAAAGGATGCGCCCATGCAGTTCTTCTGCTACCAGTGCCACAGGCCCCACAAAAAGGTGAGGCCTGATTATGGGACATGCCTGAGCTGTCATCCACAGATAGTGAATGTCGGTAAACACAAGCTACATATCCAGACCGTTGGGCTTGAATGCACCCAGTGCCATAAAGAGCATTCATGGAGGGTGACAAAAGAGGTTGCCAGAAAGGTCTGCACCCAGTGCCATGAATACAGGAACCCATTAACATTCATAGGTGCCTGAGGAGCCCCTGAAAGGGCCCTGTCATAAAGGGAAGGAAGAGGGCCCTTTCTTATAAAAAACCCCCCTCTTCTAACCGGTGTTGTGATCAGATCCGATCAATGCACACAGGCCCTGTTCCTTGACAATACCATCCATTTGACCTGAAAATATTGCCGATGAATAAGGTGATCATCATTATGGGGCCGACATGTGTTGGTAAGACAGGGGTCTCCATATTGCTCGCAAAGGCCCTGAAGACCGAGATTATAAGTGCTGATTCCATGCAGGTCTACAGACATATGGATATCGGCACGGCGAAACCCTCTATCAGAGAGTTGAGTGAGGTCAAACATCATCTTATCAATATCCTCTCTCCCCAGGAGTCCTTCAGTGCAGGTGAATTCAAGAGGAGGGCGGTGGAGGTGATAGATGATCTGCACGGTCAGGAGAGGATACCCGTGATAGTTGGTGGAACAGGACTCTATATAAGGTCGATTACAAGGGGACTCTTTGAGGCACCCCCAGCTGACTGGTCGCTCAGGGAACGATTGATGCAGATGGAGAGGGAGAAGGGCAGGGGGTATCTGCATGGCTATCTTCAGAGGCTCGATCCTGCCGCCTCTGAGAGGATTGAGCCCAATGACCTGAGGAGGATCATAAGGGCGATCGAGGTGTCGTTGAAGACCAAGGAGAGGATTACCGAACTCCAGCGCATACAGACAGCCCCTCTTCCATATGACTTTATAAAGATAGGTCTCACAAGGCAGAGGAGGGAGCTCTATAGGTTGATAGAGGATAGGGTTGAGAGGATGATACAGGATGGATTGATAGAGGAGACAGAGAGGCTCCTCAGGATGAATCCCCACAGGATACCCCTTCAGGCGCTGGGATATAAAGAGATGGCGCTGTATCTCAATGGCACGGTCAGTCTTGATGAGGCAAAGAGGCTGTTGAAGAGACGGACAAAGATGTATGCGAAGAGACAGTTTACATGGTTCAAGAAGGAGCCAGGGGTGCACTGGGTTGATGTCACAGGGCTCATGGCTCCAGAGGATATCTTCTCAAAGGTCGTCAAAGAGGTTGAAATTCTGAGGAGAATAATTTACCCTCAAGGATAATAATGGTTTGAAGGAGGAATATGATGAGCACAAAGCCACGGGGTCCTTATCTTACGGTTGATGCCATTATCGAGATCGATGGAGGGATAATACTCATCAAGAGGAAGAACCCGCCACCTGGCTGGGCAATACCAGGCGGTTTTGTTGATTACGGCGAGACCCTGGAGGAGGCGGTGGTCAGGGAGGCAAAGGAGGAGACAGGGCTTGATATAGAGATTGTGAGGCAGTTCCATACATATTCAGATCCCAGGAGGGATCCAAGGCATCATACAGTCTCAACCATATTCATAGCCAGGGCCTCGGGCAAGCCCGTGGCAGGTGATGACGCAAAAGAGGTGGGGATATTCACGAGGGACAATCTCCCCGAGGATATCGCCTTTGACCACAGGCAGATACTGGAGGACTATTTTAATAACAGATACTAAGTGTCACTCATGGGGACCCTTACCAGCTTCCCCCTTGCGTCAGCAATAACAGCCCTGTCCGTGACAGCCTTGGCATAGGCCTGTATGACCCTTCCTGTCTTCTTCAGCACCTCTGCTGAGACCTTTATCCTCTCGCCCACCCTTGCCGGTCTACGAAGGCGCACCTCTATATGAGCGGTAACGGCAGGCATCTTCATGGCGATAGCCAGTTTTACCATAGCCTCATCAAGGAGTGTCGAGATTATACCACCGTGCACGATGTCCATATATCCCTGATGCTCCTTGCGCGGGACAAACTCTGTCTTTATAGTCTCTCCATCAAAGGAGAAATCAAGTCCAAGGCCGATGGGGTTCCTCTTACCACACACAAAGCAGTATCCATCGTCTTCGAGTCTTATCTTGAGGGTTCGGCCTGCCATCTGAGGATAAGAGTAGTGTGTTGACAGTATGAAAGTCAAGATCTCTATAGCACCTTCAAGGTTGAGCCGGGTTTTGTAATATGGGGTTGATCATCCTCAAGAAGTTAAGCCCTCTATCCCGAGTCTTATCATCATCACCGCTATTGCGGCAAGTAGCAGTGCCATCACCTTTGAGATTGCGAGGATCCCATTCTTACCGATGAATCTTGTTATCTCCCTGGAGGCGTTCAGTCCGATCCAGACGATCACGAGGTTGATCACAAGCGAGATCACCGTGGGCGCTATACCATAGTGGTCTATCAGGACTATCAATGTGGTAAGCACGGCAGGCCCAACGATGAGTGGGACACCTATTGGGACCACACCTATGGTATCCTCATGGTCCCTCCTCAGCCCTGATGGCTTTATGAGCTCTATTATGGCAAGCACAAGGAGGACGAGACCCCCTGCAATCTTGAAGTCATCAACAGTGATCCCGAGGATACTGAAGACCCCTTCACCGAGCGCAACAAATACCATGCTCACTATAAGGGCGGTTATGGTTGAGTCTCTGATAACAGTCCTTTTTTCATCTGGGGACATCTCCACTGTCAGGGATGTGAAGATCGGTAATATACCAAATATATCTATTGCAACGAACAGGGGGATAAAGGTTAGGGGCAGAGACTTCAGTATCTCCATCATCTCAGGGGTCTTAGGAGATGAGGTCTCTGTTTATCTTGATCTTCATCCTCTTCTTCATGGCCTCTATATATGCCTTTAGGGCCTGATTCCCCTTGCTTGAGAGGATCGCCTCTGCTATCTGGGGGTTCTTCTCCTTCAGGGACTCTATCAGTTCCTTCTCATCTACAGTGAGGTCAGAGGCCTCTTTTATCAGCCTGCTCATCTTTATAAAGATGAGGTCTTCTCTTAACTGTTCTTCAAATATCTGGGGGGTGAGACGGTTGAGCTTGAGAGCCCTTCTATAGACATCAGGGTCAAACACCCCATTCCTCTGAAAGTATGGCATCTTCATTATCTCCTTCTGTAGCTCTTCTTCAGACACCCTTATTCCAGCCTTTTCGGCTGCTACCGTCAGGACCATCCTGTCTATCAATGATCCAAGGACCTTCTCGCTGATATCGAGTTTCTTTATGTCATCTTCGTTCTGATAGATCTCTCTCAGCCGTTTGTACTCATTATCATACGCCCTCCAGTATTCATCAATGGTCAGCCTTTTATTCTCCACCTCTGCAACAATGCCGGTGGTCGGATTATCCTTTGGGCCTATGCCCCAGAAGACAAAGGTGATTATTATCATGAAGGTGATGGCTGACAGGAGGAAGAAGCTGAAGAATTTATGACTGCGCATCAATTCAAGCATGCTCTAATATATCCTAAAGACACGGAAAAGGGCAAGGATATCAACCCTCTGGATTACCGTATACCTCAGAGAGTATCCTGTCCGCACCCCTTGAGAGGAGGTCCTCGGCAAGTGCCATTCCAACTGCCTCAGGATCTTCAACCACCCCCTCCATGGATCCCCTTATGATGGTATCACCTGATATGCTTCCCACAAGTCCCTCAATGGTCAGTGACTGTTGACGGCTATCGGATGATGGATTTATCCTTGCATATGCTGCAATCGGGACCTGACAGCCACCTTCGAGCCTCTTTAAGAAGGCCCTCTCTGCCCTGACACAGATGGATGTCTCCTTGTGGTTGAGGCCTCTAAGGAGGTCATTTATAAGATCATCATCCTTCCTGCATTCTATACCGATGGCACCCTGTCCTATTGCAGGGAGGCTTATATCTGTTGAGAGCAGCTCTGTAATCCTCTCCTCCATGCCGAGCCTCCTTATACCGGCAGAGGCGACTATTATGGCATCAAACTGGCCCTCATCGAGCTTTCTTATTCGGGTGTCGAGGTTTCCCCGTAGTTGTTTTATCACCAGGTCAGGCCTTCTTGCACGTATCTGGCACGCCCTCCTCAGACTGCTTGTCCCCACCGTTGCACCTCTTGGCAGGCCATTGAAGCTTTGAATCTTGAATCTTGAATCTTGGATCTGGGTCACAAAGGCATCCCTGGGGTCTTCCCTTTTACAGACGGCCGATATATGCAGTCCCTCTGGCAGGATCACTGGCACATCCTTCATACTGTGCACTGCAAGATCAGCATCCCCCCTCAGCAGGGCCTCCTCTATCTCCTTTACAAAGAGCCCCTTACCACCTATCTTTGCAAGGGGGACATCAAGGATCTTGTCACCTGTCGTCTTGACCTTGAGGAACTCTATCCTGAGCTCGGGGTGCCTCCTCAGCAGCTCTCCCCTTACCCACTCTGCCTGCCACATCGCAAGCTTGCTACCACGGGTTGCGATGATGATCCTTTCCTTCACGGTATATCTCCGGTCTTGCTTATTCCCAGGGATCTTATGTTGATGTGCTCCTACAGGCAGGAAGTATCTTTTTGAGTATAGCCGCCTCTCCCTGCCATTTTGATAACCACATTTATCTCCAACTTTCCGAAGGTTATACTATCCTCAGGCTGGATGGGTTGTCAAGGTAGTCACTATCCCTTTTCACTATTTAGGCCATAGAGCTTCCTGATCGTGGCGATCAGTTCGTCTTTATCCTCCTGTTCAAATTTGAGGGCAACGGTTGGAGGGTGGACGAGTTTGTTCACGATCGCCTTTGTCAGGTAATCGATGGTCTTTATCTGCTCCTCACCAAGGGGTCCAAGCTTTCTGAGGGCCTTCTCAAGCTCGCCCTTCCTGATCATCTCTGCCTTATCCCTGAGTGCCACGATCGTGGGGACGGCTGAGAGAGATGCCTTCCACCTCAGGAATGACTCGACCTCTGCCGTGACGATCTCTTCGGCCTTCTGTGCCTCCCTGTTTCTGGCCTGGATATTCAGCTCTATCACACCCTGAAGGTCATCTATATCATAGAGATAGACATTATCAAGGTCATTTATTTTGGGGTCTATGTTCCTCGGGACGGAGATGTCTATTATAAACATGGGCTTCTGTTTCCTCTGTTTCATTATCCTCTGGAGGTCCTGTTTTGTGAGGATGTAGTTGGGTGCGCCTGTGGAGCATATCACTATGTCAATATGTTTGAGCTCATCCAGCAGGTTATCGAACCTTACAGGTCTCCCCCCAAACTCCCTCGCAAGTTCCTCTGCCCTCTCATATGTGCGGTTTGTCACAGAGACATCCTTCACTCCGTTGTTTATAAGGTGTCGGGTGGCAAGCTCTGCCATCTCACCGGCACCTATGAGCATAAAGCTCTTGACAGAGAGGTCTCCGAATATCTTCTTTGCAAGCTCAACAGCGGCAAAGCTTATGCTCACGGCACTCTCGGCGATCCTTGTCTCTGTCCTTATGCGTTTTGCAACGGACGATGCCTTCTCCATCAATCTGTTGAGCACCACACCGGTATTCTTGCTCTTCAAGGAGAGGCTGAAGGCATCCTTCACCTGGCCCAGTATCTGTGGCTCACCCACGATCATCGAATCAAGGCTGGAGGAGACCCTGAATATGTGCCTTATCGCCTCTGCTCCGTGGTATACATACAGGCTTTTGTCAAGTAGCTCTCTCGGGATATTGTGGAAGTCCGAGAAGAAGCCCTTTATAAACTCTGCCCCGTCCTCCCCATCCTTTACGCCTGCATAGACCTCCACCCTGTTGCATGTCGACAGGATGATGCTCTCCCTCACAACCTCGGACTCCCTCAGTATCCTCAGGGCATCAAATATCTTCTGCCCATCAAATGCGACCCTTTCCCTGATCTCTATGGGCGCTGTCTTATGATTCAGACCAACAACTAATATCTCCATGACGAGTCTCTACCCGAAGACATGGAATCCCTTCATCACCAGGCTTACACCGAAGAATGTAAACAGGATAAATAAAAACCCCCCTATTGAGAGGATAGAGGCCTTTCTACCCCTCCAGCCGTATGAGAGTCTCAGGTGCAGGAGCAAGGCATATATCAGCCATGTTATCAATGACCATACCTCCTTGGGGTCCCATCGCCAGAATGTCCCCCAGGCGGTGTTCGCCCATATTGCACCTGTGATTATCGCAAGGGTTAAGAGCGGGAAACCGAGTGTGATTAGGTGATAGTTTATGGCATCGAGTGTCTCAAGGCTTGGTAGCTTCTGGAACAGTCTGCTCAGGTGTTTTGATTTGACGTATCTCTCCTGGACGAGATACATGATGCCGATGCCACATGCCATGGCAAATGCAGCATCGCCGACAAAGGCCAGTGTCACATGGATACCGAACCAGTAACTCTTGAGCACGGGGCTCAGGGCCTTGATCTCTCTTGGAAAGATGGATGATGAAAGCATAAGTATAAACACAATGGGCATTATGAATGATCCCAACAGTCCCAGCCTGTAACGATACTCGTGGAAGAAGAAGAGCAACAGTATGCACCACGAGAAGAATGAGGACGCCTCGTGGATGGTCATGATGGGTATATGGCCTCCCTGGATGTATCTGACAACGATGTTTGCCGAGTGGAATAGAAACCCGATAATCGCCAGATATCGTGTTGCGTTCGAGGTGGCCTTCCTCCTCCTGAACAGCTCTATGACACCTGTGATGGTGGAGAGGAGGTAGAATGTAAGGGCCAGTTCAAATAAAAGGACATTTATCTCCATCTATTCTTGCCAATTAATGAAGATATATTTTCAATTATAACATTATATGGGATACCAAATCTCAGACAATGGCCTCCTTTATACAGGAGAGCAGTGCCTCTGTCTCCTGTCCCTTATTCTTCAGGTCAACAAAGAATATCCTTGCCCCTGTCCGCAGTCTATCCATAAGTGATGTGTCCCTCTCACCGCCCTCGGAGTTGACGACCACTATATCCGCCCTCTCCAGTATTCCCATGGCAGGGGCCTTGATCTTCCTGTCAGGGCCTATGACAAATATTAATAGATCAGGCCTGAGGAATTCTATCGGGCCGTTGCCCTCTATAATCACGCCACGGAATGGCCTCATCATACCGATGGCTCTCTCAAGTGCATCCCTCAGCGTCTCCCCCTGGCCACCTATGAGTATGACCTTCTTGGCACCTGAGGACACCATTATGGCCGTGTCCTTCCCCTTCTGGAGGATTATCTCCTCACTGTCAATCAATGGCGTGCCGAAGGCCTCCTTTGTGAACTTAATGGCACCATAGTCCCTTAGTTCCCTGAGAAGGAGGGAGCACAGTGTGGTCTTGCCCACCCCGCTGTGTGCACCTGCTACAGAGATTATCCTGAATACCCCTGACATCAAAACTTAAGGATACAGGATAGGGCGTTCTGTCTGCAAGTCGTTAGGGGTTGAGATGTCCAGGTTGTGCGGCCTTGACTTTTATGATGATTAGGTGTAAGTTTTATAATATAAAAACATTTATTATGTTGTATTATCCAGTCTTTGATATATCTACCTTAAATTAAGTAGAAGGGGTGCGAAGATGGCTGAATCATGTTGCTCTCCAACAAGGGATTTAAGGATAAAACAATATCAGATCAATGAGTGGAAGATAAGGGAGATCCCACACAAGGTCTTCAAGTCAGATGATGTGCTCTATTGTCCTGAGTATGTCCTCAAGGAGAGAGACGGTGTGTATCTCTTTATCGATCCTGAGTCACCAAACTGGATAAGTGTGAATCGCACGGGTGCAGAGATCATAAAGATGTGTAATGGTAAGAACAGGCTTGTCGATATACAGAAGGCGATCACTGAGAGATATGGAATAGGGGATGGCAAGGCTGAAGATGTCTACAGGGAGGTTGCGGAGTTTGTAAATGCAGCAGGGACGATAGATTTCGTCTCTGATAAGGAATTTTTGAGGCCACCATATTCGGGCAGGGATAAGGCGGTCACACCTGATAGGCTCGATGAGCTCTGGATATATGTGACCCTCTCATGCAACCTCAGGTGTAAACACTGTCTGGTGAGTGCAGGTAAATCCCTTGAGGGTGAGCTGACCACAGAGGAGATAATAGGGCTTGTTGATGAGGCCACAGGGCTTGGTGTAAGGAGGTTCTACATCACCGGTGGTGAGCCATTCATAAGGGAGGATATCTTTGAGATCATAGACTACATCACCAACAAGAAGGGGCGTGAGTTGATCATCCTCACAAACGCCATGCTCCTTGACGAGGATAAGATATCCCGCATCAAGTCCGTCATCTCACCAAGGCTTGTGTTTCAGGTGAGTCTTGAAGGGCCGAATGCAGAGATACACGATAGATTAAGGGGCAATGGCAGTTTTGAAAAGGCCCTGAAAGGGATAAGAAATCTCCTGGGGGCAGGGATAGTCCCGATCGTCTCCACGGCCATTAACAAATACAATGAGGGCCATATAAAAGAGACATCCGATTTTCTTGCCACCCTGGGTATAAAGGAGCACAGCATCCTCTGGATGCATGCGAAGGGCAGGGGGGCGAACAACCTGAATGAGCTCTTTGTGCCATCCGACAGGATCGCGCAGATAATGAGGGAGCTCAAGAAGGAGTACCTTACAGAGGATGATGTGATCGTTGACAATATGGAGGCGATGAAGGCAAGGGTCAGGGCGAAGAGGGGGAGGAAGTACGACCTATGCCATAATTGCTGGGACAAGATATGTGTAAATTCAGATGGTCATGTCTATCCATGTGCCTCATTGAATGGCGACAAGAACTTCGATGCAGGCTCGATAAGGGATCGATCCCTCAAGGACATATGGCTCAACTCTGATGTTATGAACAGATGCAGGTCGAATACGGTGCTTAATAAGCCGGAATGTGGAGATTGCTATCTTAGATACCTCTGCGGTGGTGGTTGCCAGTCCCATAGCTATTATGCGAGCGAGGTGGATACAGGCAGGGGTGCGATAGAGGCACAGGACCCTTATTGCTCAACATATAAGGTATTATATGAAGACGCCCTCTGGAGCCTTGCCACCGAGGGGGTTTATCAGAAAGGCACAGAGGGGTACATAACGCCCACTGTCTTTAATGCCATGGATGCAAAACTCCCATCATACCTTGCCAATGGCTTTAAGTCAAAGGACAGGAGGTTTGATGTAGGGTGTCATCACTGCACATGCGTGCTGTCTGTCAATGTGGAGGGCGATGAGGAGGTCTGTAAGCCAGAGATAAAGGGGCATGTTACAAAGACGGTGAAGTTGAAGTTTGCAAAGGCTGCCAAGGATCCGGTGACCGATTACTACTGCCCGACAGGTTATGACCCCAAAGACCTTGAGCACATCCCGAACGAGGTGCTCGAGGTCTCCTATGGATGTGGTAACCCTGCTGCCCTTGCCGGTATCAGGGAGGGTGAGACGATACTGGACCTCGGCTCAGGTGGTGGTATCGACTGCTTCATCGCCGCAAAGAAGGTGGGCAGAAACGGCAGGGTGATAGGGGTTGATATGACGGATGAGATGATAGAGAAGGCGACGGAGAGTGCCAAGAAGGTTGCAGAGGTCCTCGGTTACAATGTGGTTGAATTCAGGAAGGGCAACCTCATGGAGCTTCCCATAGAGGATGGCTCTATTGACCTCGTGATCTCCAATTGTGTGATAAACCTGACAGAGGATAAGGCAAAGGTTATCGATGAGATCTTCAGGGTCTTAAAGCCAGGCGGAAGGTTTATCATCTCGGACATCGTCTCTGATAAGCCTGTGCCAGGCTATATGAAGAGGGACAAGGAACTCTGGAACGCCTGTATCTCTGGTGCATTGACAGACAAGAGGTTTGTCGAGATAGTCAAGGAGGTCGGATTTTCGGATGTGAGCCTCACGCAGAACTATCTCTATAAAAAGGTTGAGTATATAAGTTTCTATTCTGTAACTTTGAAGGGCACAAAACCACTGCAACAGGGGAAGGCCTGTTGCGGGTGAAAAGAGAGGTGTAAGGATTATGAAGGTTACATTGGTAAATGCACAGGTACTGGATGGAAATAATGTGGTCCCACCACTGGGTCTTTTATATGTGGCTGCAATGCTTGAAAAACACGGCCATCAGGTCCAGTGTTTTGATGCTGACCCTGACTATCAGGCAGACATGATCAGACAGATCAAGGATTTCGACCCTGATCTCATTGGTCTGAGCTTCCTCACGGTCGGTTATCAGAGGGCATACAGGCTCAATAAGAGCCTCAGGAAGGAGCTGCCCAATGCGATGTTCTGCAGCGGGGGCGTTCACACAACCGTCAAGCCTGTTGAGACGATGAATGAGTTCGGCCTCGACTTTATAGTGGTCGGTGAGGGTGAGGAGACCATGGTTGAGGTCTGTCAGAAGCTCCAGAACAATGAGTCCCTCGCAGGTGTTAAGGGTGTGATGTACAGGGACAACGGCAGGATAGTGGACAACGGAAGGAGGGAACTGATACAGGACCTGGACACACTACCCTTCCCGGCCCGTCACCTGATAGACATGACGCCCTATCTTAAGCCACCAGGCATTATCAGGGGATATGCCACGGATAAGCAGACGACCATTGTCACAAGCAGGGGCTGTCCCTATAGATGCATCTACTGCGGTAGTCACAACATCTTTGGCAGGAAGACGAGAAGGCGGTCTGTAAAGAATGTCGTTGACGAGATAGAGCATCTTCGCAATACATATGGGATAAAGGGCATCTACTACTGCGATGATACATTCACCCTCAATTCCCGATGGGTGAGGGAATACTGTGAAGAGCTCAAGAGGAGGAAGCTTGACATCAAATGGGCAGGCCAGTCAAGGGTTGATCAGACCGATGAGGAGCTGTTGAGGCTCATGAAAGACGCAGGGCTTGTCCAGCTCGACTTTGGTGTTGAAAGTGGTTCTCCAAAGATACTGAAGGTACTTGGCAAGGGTGGTCATGGCGACAGGACCGAGAAGATAAAGAACTCATTTAAACTCTGCAGGAAGGTTGGCATCAGGACACTCGCGACCTTTATCATCGGGAATCCAGAAGAGACAAAGGAGGATATCGAACAGAGTTTCAAGGTGGCAAAGGAGATAAAGGCAGATTATACCGCATTCTATTTCCTCACACCCTATCCTGGTACAGAGATCTATGACATGGCGATCAAGAATGGCTGGCTCGATCCAAACATCCCATTCTCAGAGGTGTGGGCACACAGGCAGCCGGAGATGCCGCTGATGTCCATCACATTCGAGAAGGAGGAGCTGAAGAAGATCCGCAGAAAGCTCCAGAATGCATTCTTTGTGAGGAACTATCTCAGGCGTTCAGGTAATATAAGCTTCTACTCCATCCTCTTCACCATAATGATGAAGCATCCAAAGGTCCTTCTGGAGGCCATAGGAAAGCTCCTAAGGACAGGGAGGGTGGATTATATAGTCGAGTCTCTCAACGCAGAATACTGGCGCATGAAGAAATACGAAGGCATTTAGAGGATTTGAGTGCCTCTGATAGGAATGCCTGGTCTTCCCCTCCCTCAGGGAGGGGAAGAATTTTTTATCCCGCAGACCATTTAAAATACCCTTACAATGGTGTAATATATAGAAGTCAGGATTACCGATAACCTGTCGAGGGGGTTTAAGTGAGGATTTTATGTATAGTGTTGCTGTTGTTTATCACCCTTAACGATGCATACGCATTGTGTGTAAATGTCCCCAAGGCCAACCTGAGGAGTGGTCCTGGGACAAGATACGAGAGGACCTGGCAGGTCTTCAAATACATGCCGTTTAAGAGACTGGCAAGGAAGGGAAACTGGTTCAAGGTCATAGACGTGGATGGCGATATCCACTGGATTTACAGGAAACTGGTGACGGATAAGTTCAAGTGTGCGGTGGTAAAGGTGGATAAGGCCAATGTCAGGAGCGGGCCAGGGACCAACTATGAAAAGAATATCCTGAGTCCGGCGTTCAAGTATTATTCATTCAAGGTCCTGAAGATAAAGGGCTCATGGGTGAAGGTAGAGGATGAGTATGGAGATACAGGATGGATATTCAGGAGATTGCTCTGGATCCAATGAAGATCAATGTTAGCATACCGAATTGATAAATGTTGGCCTTAAAGATCAGAATTAAGATCAAACCATTCCTGCTTCTTTTTATGTCACTTATCATCCTGCCCCTTTTATCCCTTTCAGGGTGTGAGGAGAAGCAGGAGAGGGCCGAGACAGTAATCCACTTTGTAACATGGAAGCCAAATATCCCAGAGGCATGGGAGGAGATATACAGGATATTTGCAGAGGAACACCCTGATATCAAGGTGATAAAGGAGGTGGGCCCACACTCCTCAACGGCCTTCCATGATCTACTGACGCAGAAGCTGAAGAACAAGAGCAGGGATGTGGATGTATTCCTTATGGATGTCATCTGGCCACCCGAGTTTGCAGCCGCAGGATGGGCGATGCCACTTGACGATGTGTTCACCCCATCAGAGCAGAAGGAGTTTCTGGAGGGCACCATCCTGGCCAATAAATATAAAGGCAGGATTTATGGGATACCCCTGTTCATCGACAGCGGTGTGCTTTATTACCGTAAGGACCTGCTTGATAAATATGGGTTTAAGCCCCCTGAGACATGGGATGAAATGGTGAGACAGGCGGAGAGGATCGTCTCTGAGGAGGCAAAGAGGGGCAATGAGATATACGGATTCTCAGGGCAGTTCAAACAATACGAAGGGCTTGTCTGTGACATGATGGAGTATATACTGAGTAACGGAGGGAACATAATCGATCCTGACAGTGGAAGGGTAGGGATAGCCGACCCCGCAGCGATTGAGGCCGTCAGGTTCGTAAGGGACAGGATCATTGGAGAGGTCGCCCCCCGTGGTGTACTCACATACCAGGAGCCTGAATCACTCGATCTCTTCATACAGGGTAAGGCGGTCTTCCACCGTAACTGGCCCTATGCGTGGGAGGTCTCAAACAACCCTGATCGTTCAAAGATTGTGGGTAAGGTTGGTATAACGAGGCTACCGCACTTTCCTGGCGGCAGGAGCTACTCCACCCTGGGTGGATGGCAGGTTGGTATAAGCAGTTATTCTGAGAACAAGGAGGCTGCACTGGTATTTGCAAGGTTTCTGACGAGTGAGAGGATTCAGAAGCTCCTCGCATTAAAGGCAGGCAGGGCACCAACAAGGAAGAGACTCTATGAGGATCAGGATATACTCAAGGCATATCCCCATTTTGCGAGCATGAAGGAGGTCTTCCTGACAGCCTACCCGAGGCCACGCACCCCCCTTTACCCTGCTGTCTCAAACATCCTCCAGAGATACTTCAGCAAAGTAATATCCAACCCCGGTTCAGACATCGAAAAAGAGGCAAAGATGGCATCAGGGGAGATAGAGAGGATGTTCGGATTAACCGCCAAGTAGTTATTTACACAACCAACACCTTAGATATGGAGAAGTTGCACTTCGCAAGTGCAAGTTTTTGATGCTCTGAAATCTTTCAGGATAGTATCTCTTCCAGAAAGGTGCCCTTTACGTCCCTTATTTCTTCTTCTGTATACCCAATCGCCTCTATAGGCTCAAATACCCTTCCTGCGGCAAGTCCAAGAATCTCAAGTCTCTCTCTTATGTTCATGCCCTTGAAATCATTAGAGATGACAACTTTAAAACCTCTTCTGTATTCTTGAGATAACCTTCAACTACCTCTCTTGGATAACTTTCTATAAGACTCCTGAAGTCTTTGTGGATATCTGGTAACCACGCTTGCGTTGTTTAATTTTGCAATAAAATCAAAAAGATTCTGAGGTATAGAAAGATTTGCAAGTTTTACCAGATACAGAAGATTATAGGTTTTGGGGGGTACGCTATCGATTGTTTCTGCAACAATAGCCTTTAACAACTTTTCTATAGCCATGTGACACATAAATACAACATAGACATATCTGCCTGTCTGAAACATATGACGGGCAGTTTGTAGGTCGTGGTCAGAAGAGAGAAGAAAATTTTCTGTATCCTTCCTCATATACTTATATATTAAAGTTTTCTTAATAAGTAAACAATTTATGGTAAATGGCTTATGTAAATTTCACTCTCGATTCTCGTGTGAAATTATTGCAAAGCGTATTTGTACTTGATATCCTATTAAAACGGAAACCCCTCTATTTTGTTCTATTCTATGGCAATATCTTAAATGGGTTTCTGCCGTTGATACGATAGGCACTGAAGCCTTTCACATCAAGCGTCAGGACTTCATCAATACCTGCCTCCTCTGCAAGTGCAACAAGGGTTGCATCGGCAAAATCCATTGGGATGTTCTTATACTTTTCCATTAACGAGAGCGCTCTTGAAAGGCTCTCTCTTGATTGAGGTACAAGTGCCGACCACCCTTAAGAATAAATTCAATACATATCCTCTGTCTTTGAAGGACAGGACCGAGTAGAGATATTACCTCCGTCAGGACGGGTTCAGTAGTGAATATATTACCTTTAAGGCTTTTGAAGAAAGAGACACACCGTTCGTGATTCCTCTCACTACGGTCAAGGAGGGCAACAAAGACCCCCGTATCTAAAAGGATGTTACACATGCCTTCTCAGTTTCTTAAGAAGGTACTTTCTGTGGCACTCCCCCCAGGTCAGTAACACCAGAAGAGATACCCCCGATTAATCCTTTAACCTTGTCATAAGGATCGGGTTCTGGAATTCCTGTAGAAATCGCTCCAGGGCCATTCTTACGACATCGGAACGCTTAAGATGCAGTCTTTTTGAGATGGCAGAGATATTCCTGTCAAGGTCATCACTCTTTCCGGTTAGGACATAGTATCCACCCTGCGAATAATAAACCATGGAAGAGGAGGAATATCAGACCCTTCGTCCCCAGGGATAAAGAAGAAGCCTCT
>Ga0180893_152_pt1 | contig 40124 bp, 42 predicted proteins | sample Deesub1362A_J573_FD_124286 | JGI IMG/M metagenome (GOLD analysis project Ga0180893, IMG submission 124286) | Nitrospirae bacterium JdFR-81 | reverse complement strand
AGAGGCTTCTTCTTTATCCCTGGGGACGAAGGGTCTGATATTCCTCCTCTTCCATGGTTTATTATTCGCAGGGTGGATACTATGTCCTAACCGGAAAGAGTTCTCACCTTGACAAGAGGGTCAAAAAAAGTTTTTAATAAAAAATACTTTTTTACGGGGGTAAGATATGAGGAGGAGAAACTATATATTCACGTCTGAATCTGTAACAGAGGGTCATCCTGATAAGATCGCGGATCAGATATCCGATGCCATCCTTGATGCCATCATATCGGAGGATAGGGATGCAAGGGTTGCCTGTGAGACCACCCTCACAACAGGACTTGTGTTTGTTGCGGGTGAGATAACCACATCCTGTTATGTGGACATCCCCTCGATAGTGAGGGATACCATAAGGGATATAGGTTATACAAGGGCGAAGTACGGGTTTGATTATGAGACCTGTGCGGTTATTACCTCGATCCATGAACAATCACCGGATATAGCCCTGGGCGTTGACCCAGGAGGGGCAGGCGATCAGGGACTCATGTTCGGTTATGCCTGCAATGAGACACCCGAGCTCATGCCCATGCCAATAATGCTCGCCCATAAACTTGCCATGAGGCTCACCGAGGTGAGGAAGAAGGACATCCTTGGCTATCTGAGACCCGATGGTAAGACACAGGTTACCATAGAGTACAGGGATGGCCAGCCATACAGGGTCCATACAATAGTCGTCTCTGCCCAGCACAGCCCTGATATCACCCTCAAGGAGATGAGGGAGGATATCGTTGAGAAGGTTATAAAACCCATCGTCCCCAGGGAGCTGCTTGATGAGGAGCATGTCACATACCATATAAACCCCACGGGCAGGTTTGTTGTCGGTGGCCCGATGGGAGACACAGGACTGACAGGCAGGAAGATAATAGTTGACAGTTACGGGGGTGTTGGCAGTCACGGTGGTGGATGCTTCTCTGGCAAGGACCCCTCAAAGGTCGACAGGTCTGCATCATACATGGCGCGGTATGTGGCAAAGAACATAGTCGCCGCCGGGCTTGCAGACAAGGTGGAGTTCCAGCTCGCCTATGCGATAGGTGTGCCCGAGCCTGTCTCTATCCTCATCGACACATTCGGCACAGGAAAGATACCTGACAGGGAGATAGAGGAGATCGTGAGGAAGAATATAGACCTCACACCAAAGGGCATCATCAAAAAGCTCAACCTGAGGAGGCCGATCTATAAGAAGACCGCTGCATATGGCCATTTCGGAAGGAGCGAACCCGAGTTCACATGGGAGAAGACCGATCTGGTTGATCTCTTCAAGAAGGCGGCAAAGTAAAGGCCTGCCTTGTTAGAAACTTCTAAAATATCTTAAGAAAAGGGGAGGAAAATTGAACTACGACATAAGGGATATCAAACTGGCTGAAAAGGGAAGGTTGAGGATAGAATGGGCATCAAGGGAGATGCCTGTTCTGAGGCTTGTAAAAGAGAGATTCAGGAAGGAGAGGCCATTAAGGGGCGTCAGGCTTGCCGCCTGTCTCCATGTGACCACGGAGACCGCTGTCCTTATGGAGACCCTTAAGGCAGGTGGTGCCGAGGTGGCACTGTGTGCATCAAATCCATTGAGCACACAGGACGATGTGGCAGCCTCTCTTGTTAAGCATCTCAAGATCCCGGTCTTTGCAATAAAGGGTGAGGACAACAGGACTTATTACAGGCACATAAAGGCCACCCTCTCAATAAGACCAAATATCACGATGGATGATGGTGCAGACCTTGTGAGCACCCTCCACAAGGAAGGGGTTGGCCTTGTCAAGGATGTGATAGGCGGCACAGAGGAGACCACCACAGGCATTATAAGGCTGAGGGCGATGGCTGAGAAGGGTGTGCTCCGCTATCCGATTATAGCCGTTAATGACGCCTATACAAAGCACCTCTTTGACAACCGCTATGGGACAGGCCAGAGCACCATAGATGGCATACTGAGGGCGACAAACAGGTTGATGGCAGGCTCTGTGTTTGTTGTATCAGGTTATGGCTGGTGTGGTAAGGGCGTTGCGATGAGGGCAAGGGGGATGGGCGCCAAGGTGATCGTTACGGAGGTGGATCCCCTCAAGGCCCTTGAGGCCACGATGGATGGCTTTGATGTGAGGCCGATGAAGGAGGCAGCACGGATTGGCGACATCTTCGTGACGGTAACAGGCGATATAAGTGTGATAGATAAGACGCATTTCGGTCTCATGAAGGACGGCGCCATTGTCTGTAATTCAGGACATTTTAATGTTGAGATAGCGATTGATGAGCTGAAGAAGATGGCGAAGAAGAGGAGGCGCATAAGGGACTTCGTTGAGGAGTTTACACTCAGGAACGGGAAGAGGATATATGTGCTTGGTGAGGGCAGGCTCATAAACCTCGCAGCAGCAGAGGGTCATCCATCCGCTGTGATGGATATGAGCTTTGCGAATCAGGCACTATCTGCAGAGTATATGGTGAGGAACGGCTCATCACTCCAGAAGAAGGTCTATAAGGTGCCTGATGATATCGACAGGGAGATCGCTGCACTCAAACTCACCTCCATGGGGATAAAGATAGACAGGCTTACCCCTAAGCAGAAGAGATACCTCAGTAGCTGGGAGATGGGGACGTAAGGGCCCTGAAATGCCTCTCTCTATCCTTGGTGATATTGTGATAGGCCCTATTTAAGAGGGTGGTTTATGAGAGAGGCAGTTGGGACGGCCTATCTCGCCGTCTTGGAGGCGATAAATGAGTATCTTATAACCAAAAAGGGCCTCTCGAAAAAGGAGCTTCCCAAATCAGCGGACGCCTACAGGGCGGCCCTTAGAAGACACCCGTCAGTCCGTAATGGTAAGTTAATGAGGGAGTTTGAGATGCTCTATGATATGCTGCATATAGCAGGGTATTATAGAGGCCTCCTCTATGACGCAGATGTGCTCAAACAGGCCCTCAAGGCTGCAAAGGCCTTTATAGAGAAGGTTGAGTAGAGCGCCCACCTTTCTGCAGGGATCATCTCCTCCCTTATAATCTCCATGTATAATGGCATGGGTAATGGTCAATGGACTGCTCTGTCTTTGGGAGGATGGAGGAAAAGTTGTATAATAAAGCATGGTGGTATTAAAGGAGATAAACACCATCGATGCCCTCATCGACAGGGTCTTCTCCTACAGTCCTGACGCCGATGTAAGCCTCCTGAAGAGGGCCTATGCCTTCTCCTGCGAGGCCCACAACAAGCAGAGGAGGGAGGGTGGAGAGCCCTATATCGAACATCCCCTTGCAGTTGCAGCGATCCTCACAGACATGCATATGGACAGCACCACTGTTGCAGCAGGCCTTCTGCATGACACCATAGAGGACACGGACACACGGATTGAGGACATAAAGGCACTCTTTGGTGATGATATAGCCTTCCTGGTCTCAAGCCTTACGAAGTTGAGCAGGGTGGAGTTCAAGACATCCGAGGAGGCAAAGGCAGAGAACTTCCGCAGGATGTTCCTTGCCATGGCCGAGGACATAAGGGTCATCCTTATCAAGTTTGCAGACAGGCTCCACAACATGCGGACGCTGGAGTTTCTTGAGGAGAAGAAGAGGGTGAAGATCGCAAAGGAGACGCTCGAGATATACGCACCCCTTGCAAATCGCCTCGGTATAGGGTGGTTGAAGACGGAGTTTGAGGATCTGAGCTTCAAGTTCCTTGAGCCCGAGATATATGATGAGCTCACACGCAAGGTTGCAAAGAGGAGGGAGGAGCAGGAGAGCTACCTCCAGGAGATAATGAAGATAGTGGAGGCATACCTGAGGGAGTCCTCCATCCCTGGGAGGGTGTTTGGCAGGATAAAGCACTACTACAGTATATACCAGAAGATGAAGAAGCAGGGCATCCCGTTTGAGCAGGTCTATGATGTCCTTGCCATAAGGATCATCACAGATACAAAGGCGAACTGCTATGCCATCCTCGGCCTCTTACACTCACTCTGGACACCTGTGCCAGGTAGGTTCAAGGACTTCATAGGCGCACCGAAGTCGAATATGTATCAGTCCCTCCACACGACGGTCGTTGGGCCAAGGGGTGAGAAGATAGAGTTTCAGATAAGGACAGAGGAGATGGACAGGATAGCCGAGGAGGGTATTGCTGCACACTGGAAATACAAGGAGAAAGGGGTTATCGACAAGGACGATGACGAGTATTTCAGGTGGCTCAGAGAGCTCGTCAGGCTCCAGAAGGATCTGCCGGACGCAAAGGAGTTCCTTGAGGCTGTAAAGGGGAACATCTTCCCTGATGTGGTCTATGTCTTTACACCAAAGGGCGATGTGATCGAACTACCACAGGGCTCAACACCGGTTGACTTTGCCTATTATATCCATACGGAGATCGGTCATCAATGCACAGGCGCAAAGGTGAACGGGAGGATAGTCCCCCTGAGGTATAAGCTCCAGAATGGCGATACGGTCGAGATAATAACCACGCCAGGACACAGGCCGAGCAAGGACTGGTTGAAGTTTGTAAAGAGTCAGAAGGCAAGGGCGAGGATCAAACAGTGGATAAAGAACGAGGAGAGGCAGAAGAGCCTGAGGCTTGGTGAGGAGCTGCTCGAGAAGTCCCTGAGGAGGCACGGGCTGGATCTGAGCCTTGCAAGGTCGAAGGAGATACTCGAAGTCGCCAGGGCGTTCCGGGTAAAGACCCATGAGGACCTGTTTGTTGCCATAGGCTATGGCAGGGTCTCAGCCCACCAGATTGTGAACAGGCTCCTGCCGGAGCCCGAGAGGACAAAGAAGAAGGTCGTCAGGGAACAGCCAAAGAGGCCTGTTGAGGAGAAGGGCATCACCCTCAAGGGTGTGGATAATATAATGTTCCACAGGACAAAGTGCTGTTATCCCCTCCCTGGAGAGAAGGTCATCGGGTTTGTGACGAGGGGCAAGGGGGTCTCAATACATGCGGTTGACTGTCCCATGCTCGAGGCAAACGCAGTGGACAAGGATCGTCTTGTTGAGGTGGAGTGGGCGAGTGATGGCAAGACCACCTATACCGCAAAGATACTTGCCTATACTATAGACAAGACAGGCCTCCTTGCAGAGATGAGCGCGGTGATCTCAACGAATAATATCAATATCACCCATATAGATGCATCCGTGACCAGCGACAGAAGGGCAAGGTTCAATTTCATCCTTGAGGTGAAGGACAAGCAGCAGCTTGATGACCTCATCAAGAAGCTCTCTCATATAAAGGGTGTCATCGAGGTCAAGAGGTTCAAAGGGGTCAAGGCCTGATCCGGCTTCATTTTTTTTCTTTTTTTGATAGAATCTTCTGGTGGGGTGGATTGTGGGCATCATTGCCAGGATGGGTGGATACGTCCTGTCTGTTCTTTCCGAGATGGGCAGGATGACCATATTTCTATTTGAGGCCATCTACACACTCTTCACCCCGCCCTTTAAATTCAGGTGGTTCCTCCTCAGGATCAGGTTCCTGGGCACAAGGTCGATGATAATCATCCTGCTTACAGGTGCGTTCACAGGGATGGTGCTTGGCCTCCAGCTCTACTACACCCTTGAGAAGTTCGGTTCAGCGGCACTGCTCGGTCCTGCCGTTGCCCTCAGCCTCGTCAGGGAGCTCGGCCCTGTGTTCTCGGCTCTCATGATAACAGGCAGGACAGGCTCTGCACTTACAGCGGAGATAGGTATGATGAGGATAACAGAGCAGATAGACGCATTCTACTCCATGGCGCTGAATCCCGTGAGATACCTCATCTCCCCCACTATACTTGCAGGACTGCTGGTCTTTCCGATGCTGGCGGCGATCTTCGATGTCGTTGGCATCTATGGTGGTTATTTCGTTGGCGTCAGACTGCTTGGGATGAGCTCAGGGACATATTTTTCAGAGATGCAGACCTTTATCAACATGGATGATGTGCTTGTCGGTATATATAAATCATTGAGTTTCGGCGTCATCGTTACATGGGTCTGTTCATATAAGGGCTTTTATTGTGGACATGGTGCCGAGGGTGTGAGCAGGGCGACCACAGAGGCGGTCGTCCTCTCGTCGGTGCTCATCCTCGTCTGGGACTATTTCATAGGCTCGGTATTCATATGAGCAGGGAGCCGATAATAAGGTTTATCGATGTCACAAAGTCATTCAATGGCGTAAAGGTGCTGGATCGTCTGAACCTTGAGGTGTTCAGGGGCGAGATCCTTGTGATAATGGGTCCAAGTGGCGTTGGTAAGACCGTGCTCTTAAAACACCTGATAGGCCTCCTCAGGCCTGACAACGGGAGGATACTCGTCTATGGTGAGGATATCACCACCATGAAGGGTGATGATATAAACAGGATAAGGGAGAGGTTTGCATTCCTGTTCCAGTGGGGGGCACTCTTCGATTCCATGACGGTGCTTGAGAATGTCACCTTTCCATTGAGGGAGAGGACGAGGCTGCGCGATGAAGAGATAATGGAGAGGGCACTGGATGTGCTTGCACATGTTGGCCTCAGGGGTTCTGAGGGCAAGTGGCCTGATGAACTCAGTGGTGGCATGAAGAAGCGAGTGGCCCTTGCCCGTGCCCTTGTCATGGAGCCAGAGATAATCCTCTTTGACGAGCCCACCACAGGGCTCGATCCTGTGATATGTTCCTCGATCCACCAGTTGATCGCAGAAAGCCACAGGAAATTCAACTTTACAGGTGTTATAATCAGTCATGAGGTGCCTGGTATCTTCGAGATCGCTGACAGGGTTGCGATGCTCTATGATGGCAGGATTATAGAGATCGGGACACCGTCTGAGATAATGAATTCAGGCAATGGAGCGGTCCAGCAATTTATAAAGGGTAGCCTTGAGGGCCCTATAAATGTTGTCTTTTAGGAGGACGAGATGAGGAGATTCAACCTTGAGATGGCGGTTGGCTTCTTCATGCTGGTGGGCATCCTCGCACTCGCCTATATCTCCATAAACCTTGGCAGGCTCGAACTCTTTGGTGATGACTGGTACAGGGTCTATGCCTTCTTCGACAGGGCAGGTGCTGTAAGACCGGGCACCTCTGTTGAGATAGCAGGGGTGAGGGTGGGCAAGGTGGATAAGGTTGAGCTCGAGGATTACAGGGCAAAACTGACACTGAAGATAAGGAGGGATGTGAGGCTACAGGAGGATGCGATTGCCTCGATAAGGACAAAGGGGCTGATAGGTGAGAAGTATATAGAGATCACCCCTGGTGCATCAGAGAGGTTTATAGAGCCAGGGGGTGTGATAAGGGAGACAGAATCCGCTGTAGAGCTTGAGGAGCTGCTCCTCAAATATGCCATAGGGAAGATATAGGTTTAAGGCAATCTGTACTCTCCAGTCTTGGATTATATATTGGGAGGTGGTCTCTTATGACGCAGAGGCTCTGTCTTCTGATGGTGTTTATGCTGTTATCGGCTGGATCATCTGCTGTGTCTGCAAGGGAGCGGATTGTCCTTGATCTCAGACAATGCATAAAGAGGGCCGTTGAGCTGAGTCCGGAGGTGGCAGAGGCCTCATATGAGGTCAAGAGGTTGGAGGCAAAGAGGCAGCAGGCAGAGGGTGCCCATTATCCGCAGATCGAGGTCCTCGCGATCACCGCACCATCTCCAAGGGCAAGGGGGGATCAGGTCTCATCACCTGACGACTCAACAGACCCTGTAATCAACGGGATATTCGGCAGGAGCGAGATAACCCTGATCCAGCCGTTATATACCTTCGGCAGGCTGAGCAACCTCAGGGAGGCTGCCGAGGGAGGGATAGGGGCCACACGGGCTGCAAGGGAGAGGGTGATATCTGAGATCGTATTAAGGACAAAGAGGCTGTACTATACCATCCAGCTTGCAAAGAGCCTGAGGATACACATACTGGACATAAAGGAGACCATCGAGGAGGCGCTCGATAAGGTGAACAGGAGGCTTGAGAAGGGCCTGCCCACGGCCGATGAGGTGGACAGATACAAGCTCATGACATTCCTTGGGATTATTGATGCAAGACTCAATGAGGTGGAGGAGGGCCTTGCTGTGGCAACGGATGCCCTGAGGACGATGACGGGGATAGCCGATGATGTGGAGTTCGATATAGAGGATGAGCCTTTCCTGCCCCTTGGTGACTCACTGAAGCCGCTTGAGGAGAGCATAAGGGATGCAAGGCAGAGGAGGCCTGAGTTCATCCAGCTGAGGGAGGGTATAAAGGCCAAGAGGGCGCTTGTTGAGGCCGAAAGGAGCGGTTATTACCCTGTCTTCTTCATGGGCTTCAAGGGTTCGATAGCAGGTGCCTCAAACAGGGACAGGCTCCATAACCCTTTTGTCTTTGACGAGTTCAACCATTCATATGCGTCGGTCTTCCTTGGGCTCAGATGGACAATAGACTTTGGCATAACAAAGGGGAGGCTTATGGAGGCAGAGGCAGAACTGAACAAGCTCCTTGAGAAGAAGAGGTATGCTGATGAGGGCATACCTTTTGAGGTGAGGAAGGCATATCTGGAGATCGAGAAGGCAAGGAAGGACCTCATGGCAACAGAGTCTGCCTATAAGAACGCAAAGAGGTGGCTTGTGACCGCCCTCTCAAATTTTGATATGGGTGTGGGGGAGGCGGAGGATGTCGCTGATGCCATCAAGATGTATGCACTGACAAGGGCGGATTATCTCAGGGCTGTATATAACGAGAGGCTCTCCTATGCAAACCTCCATCATGTGACAGGTATGGATATTGAGGAGGCTATGGAATGAGGGTGCCGAAGGTGGTATTGATCCTCTTTTTGCTCATCCTGCCCATCCGTGGTTATGCCATAGGGCCCATGGATCAGATGAAGGTCACCATTGATGGCGTGCTCAATATCCTTAAGGACGAGGAGCTCAAGAGGCCAGAGAATCGGGCAAGGAGGAGACAGCTACTGAGGCAATTAATCTACAGGAGGTTCGATTTTGAGGAGATGAGCAGGCGTGCCCTCGGTATCCACTGGGCAAGGAGGAGTGCCGTTGAGAGGAGGGAGTTTGTGCCCCTGTTCAGTGAATTACTGGAAAGATCTTATATAAACAGGATCGAATCATACACGGACGAAAGGATACTCTTTACAGAAGAACGGATAGATGATGGATACGCAGTGGTCAGGACGAGGATTATATCAAGGGACAACACGGTGACACCTGTTGATTATCGCCTCATGAGGAGGGGGTCCGAGTGGCTTGTCTATGATGTGATAATAGAGGGTGTGAGCCTGATAAACAATTACAGGGTACAGTTCAACAAGATCATAAACTCAGAATCCTTTGAGGGCCTGATAAGGAGGATGAAGGATAAACTCAGGGAGGAGAAGGCACTGGAATGAAAGGGATTTATTATGATACCTTTAAGAGCCCCATCGGTATGCTCTACATGGTCTTCTCAGGGGGGTATCTCACTGCCGTCTCCTTCAAGAAGCCTGCAGGCATCCAGTACAGGGCTGGTTCAGCACCTGATGGCCTTATAAGGCAGTTGAGGGAGTATTTTGGAGGCTCGGGTGTGGTCTTTAACCAGAAGATAAGGTTTCTCAGGGGGACGGATTTCGAGAAGAGGGTGTGGACCACTCTCAGGGAGATACCCTATGGTGAGACAAGGACGTATAAATGGCTTGCCGAGAGGATCGGGATGCCAAAGGCGACAAGGGCGGTTGGTCGTGCCCTCTCAAAGAACCCCATCCCCATAATACTGCCCTGCCACAGGGTGATAGAGTCAGACGGCTCTATCGGTGGATACTCGTCAGGGGTGGATATAAAGAGGAGGCTCCTTGAGCTCGAGTATTATTCAAAGAAGGCCATGGTCTAATCCCTTATACTTATTATGAGGCTCTCACACTCAAACGACCTGCCACCGACCTCCTTGAGCGCCTTCTCATACGCCTTGCGTATCTTCTTCAGGTTTATATTAAGGAGGAGCCCGATCTTGACACAGGCATTATAGAGGGAGATCGGCCTTATATTGACCACCTTCCCCTTGTTCCTCTCATAGAGCTCCTTCAGGCATTCTGCACCTGCCTGTCCCCTGTCACTCAGGCTCTTAACAATGGGCGTTATGCTCAGCACATTCCCTGGGACATTGAGTGCCTCCTTGCTCAGGATTATCTCCTTGCCAAGCCTCTTAAAAAACGCCCTGAAGAACTGGATCTCTATCTTATCGATACACGCGGCATTCAGGAGCACACCCCTCTCAGGCCTCTGCCTCTTGGAGAAATACTCCCTGATGCCCTCTGTCTTCCTGTCAAACTCGGCGATGATGGAGGCCTTCAGGTTCTCCAGATACCTCTTGCTCGTTGACAGTCCCTTCTTTACAGACCTCTTCCCATAGAGCCCTATAAAGGCATAGAATATATCAAATCTCCACAGGTTTCGCAGTATCAGACCCCATGAATAGAACCTTCCCATCGCCTTGAGGGTCTCCATATGGAGCTCAAAGGGCGTCATGTGCTTCGGTTCGAAAACCGCATGGTGTGCATCGTATTTACTCCAGTCAGTGTGGAGGAGGCGGCCGTGATCCCTCAGCTCTTCAAATACAGGCGTGCCTGGCAGTGGTGTAAGCACCAGGAACTGCACAGAGTCGATATTCAGCCTCTTTGCAAACCGCTCGGTCTCCCTTATCGTCTGGATGTCGTCCATGTCCGAGCCGAGGACGAACATCCCGTGTATGGATATGGAGTATGACTTTATGGTCTTGATCGCCCTGTTTATATCCTCAAGGCTCTGTCCCTTGTTATAGAGCTTGAGCGTCTCGGGGTTGATCGATTCAAAGCCGATGTAAAGATTGAAGCAGTTCGTCTCCTTCATCAGCCTGAGCAGTTCAGGGTCATTCGCTATGTCGGTCCTCACCTGTGCACTCCATTCTATCTTCAGGTTGTTGTCCAGTATCGCCTGGAGCAGTTGCTTTGTCCTCTTCTTATTGGCCGTAAAGTTGTCGTCAATAAAGAAGACATGCGTCTTTTCAGACGCCAGCATCCTGATCTCCTCGATCACCCTCTCAATGGATTTATAACGGTACTTCCTCCCGAACATCTGTATCACCGAGCAGAACTTACAGGCGAATGGACAGCCCCTTGATGTTGCTATTGGTATGGTCCTTATCCTGTTCCAGTTATAGACCAGGCTGAAGTCAGGGATTGGCCAGGCGTCAAGGTCCTGGACAAGCCCCCTCTCTGGATTATGTATGATCGAGCCATCAGGCCTTTTGAATGAGAGCCCCTTTATCCCCTCTGGTGAGAGGCCCCTCTCAAGGCATTCGACCAGCTCGATGATGGTCTCCTCTCCCTCACCCCTCACGACATAGTCGCCATACTGGAGTGCCTCCTCGGGCATGAATGTCGGATGGGGACCACCAAAGACTATCGGGATGTTGAGGCCCTTGAACCTCTGGGCAATCTGATAGGCCCTTGGTGCGGTGGATGTGATTGATGATATGCATATCATATCGGCATCCTCAAGCTCCCTCCAGTCAGGTATGGAGATGTCCTCGATGAATGCCCTTGTCTCATACCCCCTCTCCCTGAGGATGGTTGCAAGGAGTATAGAGCCCAGTCTTGGCAGGGTGGTCTTGCTGAAGATATGCGCCCCTGGTGATTTTGCCTCTACAAAATAAATCCTCTTCATGATACTTCCTTCTTTCTCTCTTTAATTTTGACCCACCATGGGGTCATTACCCCTATCATACTACATATAGCACCACAATGCAAATAAAAAAATAGTGCCTCCTCAGCCGTTTTTAATATCATACAGTGAATGGGCTCACTTTGGTATCCAGACCTTTCCCTTGTCAATTATGTGGTGTACCTCCCAGCCCCTCCTCTGCAGTTCCATTGCTATGAATCGCCTGTGACATTTCCACGGAAACCTCTCGGCACATATGATGGTCGATGATCTTTTTGATGCAATGTGTTCGAGTTCATCGATACCCCTTTTGAACGCCTCTGTGTGGGTGTAGTTTCTGTATCCACCCTTTCTGAAACCCCCAAGACTGCTGCCAAGGTGGTGATATTCGAACATCTCCCTTCGTAATATCGCCTCCAGATTGGCCCTCCTGAAGTGCTCAAGCTTGCTTGACGGGAAGCTCCTCACATCTATGACCGTCTCGATCCCGTATGCAGAGAGTATCTCCATAAAGTCCTCAAGGCTCCTGAGGTCTGTGCCGAGCGTGTATATCCTCTTCATTTCTTAGATTCTACCAGTTTTTTGAATAGACTTCACATGAGGTGACATGCAAGCGGTGAAATTGACAAAGTGCGGGTATTGGAAATATAATTAAATAAATTTTTTGATGAGGAGGTCTTGATGTCTGAGGCAGTAAAGAGCGTTACCACCGACACATTTGATAACGTGGTTCTCCAGTCACAGAACCTTGTAATGGTCGATTTCTGGGCTACCTGGTGTGGCCCATGCAAGATAATCGCCCCTGTTGTTGAGGAGCTTGCCAGGGAGTATGAGGGCAGGGTCACATTTGCAAAGGTCAACACCGATGAAAACCCTGACCTTGCAAGCAGGTTTAATATCAGGGGCATTCCAACCCTTATATTTTTTAAGGACGGCAAGATACTGGATCAGGTGGTTGGTGCGGTGCCAAAGGCCCAGCTGAAATCAAAGATCGACTCCCTTCTTGGTTAATGCTATACGATGTTGTGATTATTGGCGGAGGCCCTGCTGGTCTTACAGCAGGGCTTTATACCGCAAGGGCAAGGCTGAAGTGTCTCCTGATAGAGAAGGGGCTTTCAGGTGGTCAGGTTGCCACGACCGAATGGATCGAGAACTATCCGGGCTTTGATGAGGGCATATCAGGCCCTGAGCTTGCCCAGAGGATGGAGAGGCATGCAAGGAGGTTCGACCTTGAGATCATCAACGGCACGGTTGTGGATGTCAGGCTGGATGGGAAGATCAAGGAGATAGTCCTTGATGGTGATAAACTATACAAGAGCAAGACGGTGATTATCTCAACAGGTGCAAGCCCCAAGTCTCTGGATATAAGGGGTGAGAGGGAGTTCAGGGGCAAGGGTGTCTCATACTGTGCGACATGTGATGGTGCCTTCTTCAGCGGTGAGAGGGTGGCCGTGGTGGGTGGTGGTGATTCTGCCCTTGAGGAGGGTCTGTTCTTGACGAGGTTTGCGGAGGTTGTATATGTTATACACCGCAGGGATCAATTCAGGGCCGCAAAGATAACGCAGGAACGTGCACGTTCAAATCCCAAGGTGGAGTTCATCCTGGAGACGGTTGTGGAGGAGATCGAGGGTGAGGAGACTGTGAGGGCCCTGCGCCTGAGGAATGTCAGGACAGGTGAGAGATCGAGGCTGGATGTAAAGGGCGTATTTATCTATATCGGTTATAGGCCGAACACAGACCTCTTCAGGGGCTCCCTGGCCCTCGATGAGGATGGTTATATAATCACTGATGACTGGATGGCCACATCGGTGCCAGGGGTGTTTGCGGCAGGTGATGTGAGGTCAAAGGCCCTGAAACAGATAGCAACCGCTGTGGGCGATGGTGCGATCTCTGCCGTCTCTGCCGAGAGGTACATAGAGGAGAACTTTTAGGCCATGTTTGAATCATTGTCAGAGAGGCTGGATGGAATATTCAGGAAGCTGAAGGGCAGGGGACTGCTCAGGGAGGAGGATGTCGTTGCAGCCCTCAAGGAGGTGAGGATGGCCCTTCTTGAGGCCGATGTCAACTTCAAGGTGGTCAAGGACTTTGTGGAGAGGGTGAAGGAGAGGGCCGTTGGTAAGGAGGTGATCGAGAGCATAACCCCGGGACAGCAGGTTGTCAAGATCGTCCATGACGAGCTCTGCAGTCTGATGGGCGGAGGACAGAGCAAGATCAGCCTTGCACCCAATCCACCAACGGTCATTATGCTCGTGGGGCTTCATGGTTCGGGCAAGACCACCACTGCTGCAAAGCTTGCAAAGGGCTTTAAAAAGGATGGAAGAAGGCCCATGCTTGTTGCACTCGACACCCAGAGGCCAGCTGCCATAGAGCAGCTCAGGTCACTGGGTGAGCAGATAGATGTGCCTGTCCATTCTACACATGCCGGAGACAACCCGCTCAATGTCTATTCAGGGGCATTCGATATAGCGAATCGTGAGGGGAGGGATATCCTCATACTTGATACAGCAGGAAGGCTCCATATAAATGAAGAGCTCATGAGGGAGCTTGAGGAGCTGAAGGAGAGGGCGAGGCCAAGGGAGACACTGCTTGTTGCAGATGCCATGACAGGCCAGGACGCAGTGAATATAGCAAAGGCATTTAATGAGAGGCTTGATATAGATGGTGTGATCCTTACGAAGATGGATGGTGACGCAAGGGGAGGGGCAGCGCTGTCGATCGTCTCGGTTACAGGCAAACCTATAAAGTTCATCGGTGTGGGTGAGAAGTTGGACTTCCTTGAGCCGTTCCACCCCGACAGGATGGCCTCAAGGATACTGGGTATGGGTGATGTGGTGAGTCTTGTTGAGAAGGCACAGGCGGCGGTCGATATGAGGGAGGCGATGTCGCTTGAGGAGAGGCTGAGGAAGAACATATTCACCTTTGATGACCTGAAGGCGCAGATAAATCAGATAAGGAGGATGGGGCCTCTGGAGAATATACTGAGTATGATCCCGGGGCTGGGGAAGCATATGAAGGGGCTCAAGGTGGATGACAGGGCGTTTGTCAAGATCGAGGCGATAATAAACTCGATGACAAAAGAGGAGAGGGCGAATTATACTATAATCAACAGCAGCCGTAAGAGGAGGATAGCGCAGGGCAGTGGCACAACGGTTGCAGATGTGAACAGGTTGATCAAGCAGTATGTGGCCATGAAGAAGATGCTCAAGAAGGTGAGGAAGGGCAAGGGCCTCGGCCTTCCCCAATTCAGGTTTTAGTTGAATCTTTTGGTCAGATTGGTGTAAAATATTGAGCATTTTACTATAGCTGGTGTGGAGGGATCGTTGTGGTCAGGATCAGGTTAACAAGGAGGGGCAAGAAGAAGAGGCCGTTTTACAGGGTTGTAGTGGCTGATTCACGCAAGAGGAGGGATGGTCCTTTTCTTGAGATCATAGGTATCTATGATCCAATGAAGGAGCCCTCAGAGGTAAGGATAGACATAGAGAGGGCCAAATACTGGCTCGATCGTGGTGCACAACCAACTGCTATCGCTAAGAAGCTTTTGAAAATCGCGGGCCTGTGAAAACAGCCCAGATGCACATGGAGGTGGAGATGAAGGAACTAATCGGACAGATGGCAAAGGCTCTGGTGGACAAGCCAGAGGAGGTTGTTGTTACCGAGGTTGATGGAGAAAGGACTACCGTATACGAACTGAGGGTGGCTCCGTCTGATCTTGGAAAGGTCATCGGGAAGCAGGGGAAGACAGCCAGGGCGATGAGGACGATCCTGAGTGCTGCTGGGACGAAACTCGGCAAGCGGTGTGTCCTTGAGATACTTGAATAGTTAAGCAGGCATTCGGACACCTTTTCTCGTGGACGGTCGAACGGGTCTGGCGGTTTTCTGGGCTACAACCGATCCGCCCGATGTGGAGAGATCAACTTCCACAGTAATAAGGACCCATTAAGAGGGGTTGTTTTTGCCACGGCTTGCTGCCGTGGCTGATTTTCTTTTAGGGCCTTGGTATGAGATGCGATGTCCTCACGATCTTCCCTGATATAATAAAGGCCTATCTCGATGAGAGCATCCTCAGGAGGGCACAAGAGAAGGGGCTGCTTGACGTAAAGGTATACAATCTCAGGGACTTTACATCCGACAGACACAGGAAGGTGGATGACTATCCCTTTGGTGGTGGTGCAGGCATGGTCCTCAAGCCCGAGCCCCTGTTCAATGCGGTCGAGGCCCTGAAGGGTGATGGTGAGGAGAGGAGGGTTGTGCTTCTGAGTCCACAGGGCAGGGTATTCACGCAGGCCATTGCCAAAGAGTTCTCACAGAGCGGTCAGAGGTTCATCTTTATATGTGGACGGTATGAGGGGATTGATGAGAGGGTGAGGCTTGCGCTTGTTGATGATGAGATATCCATTGGAGACTATATAATCACAGGTGGAGAGCTTGCCGCCCTCGTTGTGATCGATGCTGCCACGAGGCTCATCCCAGGGGCCCTGGGTGATGAGAGGTCGGCCGAGGAGGAGTCATTCACATCCCAGTTGCTTGAATATCCCCATTATACAAGGCCCCGTGAATTCAGGGGGATGAAGGTCCCGGATGTCCTGCTTTCAGGCAATCATAGAGAGATATGGCTCTGGAGGAGGCGGGAGGCCCTCAGGAGGACACTCATCAAGAGGCCTGACCTCCTTGAGAGGATGGAGCTCTCTGAGCTTGACAGGAGGATACTCTCGGAGCTGAGGGAGGAGCTGTTGTAAATTATGTTATAAAATAGTAAAATCTTAACCTTGAGATAAAGTCCCCTTTATGGAGGTATACGATGGATGCGATAAAGATAGTTGAAGAGGGTTATAAGAAAAAAGAGGTCCCGCCCTTTAATATAGGTGACACGGTGAGGGTTACGATGAGGGTGAAGGAGGGCGATAAGGAGAGGCTCCAGTCCTTTGAAGGTGTGGTGATAGCAAGGCGGGGGAGCGGACTCCGTGAGACATTCACGGTGAGGAAGATTTCCTATGGCATCGGGGTTGAGAAGATATTCCCCCTCCACTCACCCCTTATAGAGGAGATCAGGGTGGTCAAACGGGGCGATGTGAGAAGGGCGAAGCTCTATTATATCCGCCACAAGAAGGGTAAGGCTGCAAAGATCAAGGAGAAGGCATTCATCAGGGCCTGATACAGGGAGGCAGGAGGCCCCTTTTTATGGGCTCGGAGGAGAAAGACATCTTTCTTTACGATGCCAGGGTCCGACACAGATACCCTCTTATAGCAGGCATTGATGAGGCAGGCAGGGGGCCCCTTGCAGGCCCTGTGGTGGCCTCTGCTGTCATCCTTCCACCGGACATCGTTATCAAAGACCTGAGGGATTCCAAACAGACGACCGAAGGGCTACGAAGGAGGCTCTTCTGGGATATCGTCTCTGTGGCCATTGATATAGGGGTCGGGATAGTGGATGCCGACACCATAGACAGGGTGAATATCCTTAATGCCACCAGGCTGGCCATGGAGAGGGCGGTGGATGACCTCAGGGTCAGGCCTGATATACTGTTGATCGATGCCATAAGCCTCCCTTCCCTCAAGATCGAGCAGAGGTCTATAGTGAAGGGCGAGAGGGTGAGCGCCTCGATTGCATCGGCCTCGATCGTGGCAAAGGTGTTAAGGGATGAGATAATGATGGAGTATCATGATAGATACCCTGTTTATAATTTTAAGAGCCACAAGGGGTATTCAACACAGGAGCATGTGAGACTGCTTCAGCTACACGGGCCATGCCCCATCCACAGGAGGAGCTTCAGGAAGGTCATGGAGCTATCACTCTTGAGTTAATTTGCATAATGCTTTACTAAATTTTTAAAAAATTGTATAGTATTTCTACGAATGGCTTTATTTAATTACACGACAAAAGAGATCACCCTGAAGATCGTCTATTACGGTCCTGGCTTCTCAGGCAAGACGACAAACCTCCAGTATCTACACTCCGTGCTGCCCTCTGATGCAAGGGGCAAACTCATCTCCATGGCCACAGAGGGTGACAGGACGATATTCTTTGACTTCCTCCCTGTTGATGTCGGAAAGATCAGCGAGTTCAATATCAGGTTCCAGCTCTATACCGTTCCTGGCCAGGTCAGATACAATGCAACCAGGCGCCTGGTCCTGAAGGGTGCTGATGCGGTCGTCTTTGTTGCAGACTCCCAGACGAGCATGAAGGAGCAGAACATCGAGAGCCTTATCAACATGAGGGAGAACCTTGAGGCGAATAACATACCCCTGGATATCCCGAAGGTGTTTCAATACAACAAGAGGGATATAGAGAACATCATGAGTATCGAGGAGCTGAACAATGACCTGAACAAGGAGGGTGCACCCTATTTCGAGGCCGTTGCCACCGAGGGGAAGGGTGTGGAGAAGACGTTTATGCAGATCGCCAGGGATGCACTTGAGTATATAAAGAAGAGGCACAATGTGGATATAAAGATACCGGAGACCTCCTTCATATCCTCTGGCAGGATACCGAAGGCCGTGGCAAAGGAGAAGGCCGAGAGGCCCGTGGCTACAGAGAAGCCCGTGGAGGTTGTGGAGGAGCTGAAGAGGGTTGCAGTTGAGGAGCCAAGGAGGCCCGAGCCTGTAAGGCCCGCACCTGCCCAGCCTGTGGAAGAGGTCGTCTCCTTCCCGAAGGCTGCACAGCCACAGCAGGCCCCTCCTCAGGTGGTGGCACCCGACCTCTCAGAGATCGTTGGTGCAATCAATGGTCTCAAAGAGAGCCTCTCAGAGCTCAATCGTAGCCTGAAGGGCATCCAGATAAACCAGTCAAAGAGTATCGAGGCACTGAATGAGCTCAAGGATCTGTTCTCAGAGCTGAAGAAGCAGAAGAGGGGCTTCAGGCTCTTCAGATAGCCTCAAGTGTCCTTATAAGCGCCTCTGCCTTCTTGAGGGTCTCATAGTATTCCCTTTCAGGGTCAGAGTCTGCAACGATGCCAGCACCTGCCTGGACATATGCAAGTGAGTCCTTTATGATGAACGTCCTTATTATAATGTTCAGGTCCATGGCGCCTGTAAAGCTGATATAGCCGAGTGAACCTGTATACGGCCCCCTCGATGTTGGTTCTAACTCATCGATTATCTCCATGCACCTGACCTTCGGGACACCTGTTATAGTGCCACCAGGGAATACCGCCCTTATGGCATCGAAGCAGTCCCTGTCAGGGGCCATCCTGCCCTTTATGTTTGACACTATATGGATGACATGGGAGTAATCCTCTGTGATCATCAGCTCATCCACAACGACACTCCCATAATCGGATATCTTGCCAAGGTCGTTCCTCTCAAGGTCTATGAGCATGATGTGCTCTGCCCTCTCCTTCTCATCAAGCAGAAGTTCGGCCCTCATGATCCTGTCTGTATACTCATCGGCACCCCTTGGCCTTGTGCCTGCTATGGGCCTTGTCTCCACGGTGCCGGAGTTCACCCTCACAAGCCTTTCAGGCGATGAGCTTACTATGTGATAGGCCCCCATGTCCATGAATGCTGCAAAGGGGGATGGGTTGATCATGCTCAGGATGTTGTAGATGTCCCATGGATGTATGTCTGGCGTGTGCGCTGAGACCCTCTGAGACAGGTTCGCCTGGAATATGTCACCTGCCCTTATGTACTCCTTTGCCCTCTTCACCATATCCATATAGGTCTTCTTATCCATCTCGTGTCTTATGCAGATGTCCGATGTCTGCCTCGGTGGCCGTCTGGTGGCAGGGGCATTAATGATCCTCCTGTAAAGAGCGTTCAGCCTCTCACAGGCCATCTCATAGTAATCACCCCAATCCTCACTCCCCTTTCCTGTGATCATCTCTGATGCACCTGGTGCAGAGATGATGAAGGTGTGACCGAGTTTGTGGTCTGTCACGACCACCGTATCCACAAAGAGGAAATCTGCATCAGGCAGATTGAGGTCATCAATGGTGGTCCTTGGGAGCCTCTCGAAGTAATGGACGAAGTCATAGCTCAGGACCCCCACCACACCGCCGACAAAGGGTGGTAGCTCAGGGTTTGGACGCATCCTGTATCTCTTCATTAACCCCCTGAGTATCCTGAGTGGGTGGCCCGAGGAGATGGAGCTCCTGCCCTCTCCACCCTCTATCACCACCTGCTGGTTCTTCACCCTGAAGATGAGAAAGGGCCCACCACCACATATCGAGTAACGGGCGATCCTCTCAGGCCCCTTTATGCTCTCAAGCAGAAAGCTATGCCTGCCCATTATGGACTCATAGATGCTTCTTGGAGATATAAAGGGCAGCCTCATATACACAGGGCCTATAATGCCTGCCCTGGCCTCTTCAATGAATACCTTTTTTGGGGGTAGGATCGCTGACTTAAGCATTTATCAGCCGGAATATCCGAATCGCATCTCTTCTATAAGCATCTCGAGGGCATGGCTGGGGTCAGGGTGGGAGAGGATGGGCCTTCCTACCACGATGTAATCCGCCCCTTTCCTCATGGCCTCAGATGGTGTCATGGTCCTCTTCTGGTCATCCTTCTGACTCCATGAGGGCCTTATGCCAGGTGTGACGATCAGCAGGTCTTTGTAGTGGAACCTCAACATCTCAAGCTCATTCGGTGAGGCGACCACACCGTCAAGCCCTGCCTTTATGGCAAGCCCTGCAAGGTGCCTCACCTGGAGGGTGATGTTGTGGGTGATACCGAGTTCGTTTATCAGCACCTCACGGTCTATGCTCGTCAATACGGTCACACCAAGGAGTTTTGGCCTGGTTATATTGTCCCTCAGGGTGACCTCAACGAGCCTGTCCACTGTCTGTCTCATCATCTCAAGGCCACCCATGGTGTGGAGGGTGAGCATGAACACACCGAGCCTTGCCGCCACCTCTACAGCCCTGCTCACCGTACTGGGGATGTCATGGTATTTCAGGTCAAGAAATACCCTCTTGCCCATCAGGTTCAGCTGCTCCACGATCCTCGGCCCTGAGGAGGTGAAGAGCTCTGGACCGACCTTGAATATGTCTATATGATCTCTGAACCTTGAGGCGATATCGATGGCCTCTTCATAGCCTGCCACATCAAGGGCAAGGATTATACGGTCTTCGGACTTCATAGGGCCCTAAATCTTTGGCAGTGTTATCCCCTTCTGTGCCTGATACTTACCGGTCTTGTCAGCATAGGATCTTGCACACACCTCCTCGGCACCAAGGAATATCAACTGTGCTATCCCCTCGTTGGCGTATATACGGGCAGGCAGTGGTGTGGTGTTTGATATCTCTATGGTGACATGCCCCTCCCATTCAGGCTCAAGGGGTGTGACATTGACCACTATGCCACACCTTGCATACGTGGACTTGCCCAGACATATCACTATCACATCCCTGGGTATCCTGAAGTATTCAACCGAGGAAGCGAGGACAAAGGAGTTCGGGGGTATCACACAGACCTCACCCTTAAAGTCCACGAAGCTCTGGGGATCAAACCCCTTTGGATCGATCACCGTGCTGTTTATATTCGTGAATATCTTGAATTCATCCCCTATCCTCATATCATATCCATAGGAGCTTAACCCATAGGATATGACACCCTTCCTGACCTGCCCCTCCTCAAAGGGTGTTATCATACCCTTCCTGGCCATCTCCCTTATCCAGCGATCGTTCTTCACCATCTGATACTCTCCCCTTCTCTCTGGAGTGATGAGGCCTCCGAAACCCTCAGATGCTAAAGACTACCATAAAGGCCCTGGTATTTACAACAAACCCCCTCTTCTGCTATTGATAAATAAGATTTTTTTTGGTAAGATTTTTTCGTTACCGCTGATTGGGTTTCAAACAGGTTTCGTAATCAGAAAAACGAGTAGGGAGGTATGCGTATGAAAAGGGAGAAGATAAGGATAGCAATCGCTGGCGTTGGGAACTGTGTCAGTTCCCTGCTGCAGGGTATTGAATATTACAGGACAAAGAATGCCGAGGACGCAATCGGTCTCATGCACTGGGAGATCGGTGGTTACAGGCCTTACGATATCGAGGTGGTGGCAGCGTTTGATATCGACAAGAGGAAGGTCGGCAAGGATGTCAATGAGGCCATCTTTGCAGAGCCAAACTGCACCGCTGTCTTCTGCAAGGATATGCCGAAGACAGGGGTGAAGGTGATGATGGGGAGGGTGCTGGATGGCTTCTCAGAGCATATGCGCGATTATCCCGAGAAGAACACCTTTGTCCTCAGTGATGAGCCCGAACCGACAAAGGAGGAGGTGGTGAAGGTCCTCAGGGAGTCAGGTGCAGAGATGCTCCTCAATTACCTGCCGGTTGGTTCTGAGGAGGGCTCCAAGTTTTATGCCGAGTGCGCCCTTGAGGCAGGGATAGGGTTTATAAACAATATACCTGTCTTTATAGCAAGCACCCCCCTCTGGGCAGAGAGGTTCAGGGAGAGGGGTCTGCCGATCATAGGCGATGATATAAAGGCCCAGATCGGTGCGACCATCACCCACAGGACCCTGGCTGACCTCTTCAGGAAGAGGGGTGTCAAGCTGGACAGGACATACCAGCTCAACACCGGTGGCAATACAGACTTCCTCAATATGCTCAACAGGAGCAGGCTTGCATCAAAGAAGAGGTCCAAGACAGAGGCGGTCCAGTCGATCCTTGAGGAGAGGCTCGATCCTGAGAACATCCACATCGGCCCGAGTGACTATGTCCCGTGGCAGAAGGACAACAAGGTCTGTTTCATCCGCATGGAGGGCAGGATATTCGGGGATGTGCCCATGAATCTCGAGCTCAGGCTCTCTGTTGAGGACTCACCAAATTCCGCAGGTGTTGCCATTGACGCCATCCGCTGCCTGAAGCTTGCGCTTGATCGTGGAGAGGGTGGCGTGCTCCATGCGCCCTCTGCATACTTCTGCAAGCATCCACCTGTCCAGTATCCAGATGATGAGGCCTTCCGCATGACCGAGGCGTTTATAAGCGGAGAGCTGATGACCCATCAGGAGGAGTACCCCTATGAGTACGAGAAACAGCCTGACAGGGTCTGGGACAGGTGATCAGTCCCTCAGATAGTCCGAGGGAGACGGGCAGGTCAGGGGCCTGAGGCCCGTGGTCTGATTAAATCTTTGGATTTAGGAAGGGAAAAGGGCATGAGTATCTCTAACACGATGTATAGCCATTTCTCAAGGATTGCGAGTAAATACAGGCGTGTGAGGACGACGGATATCGAACCGATCATCCATATAAAGAACAGGATCGGGGGGCTCAGCGAAGTGAGGGGTGCAGACATAGGGTGTGGTGATGGGAGGTATGACCTCCTGCTGTTGAGGCATATAAAGAACCTCCACCTCACCTGCATAGATATAAACGAGGCGATGTTGAGGGAGGCATCAGAGTATCTCAGGAGCCATGGGGTGAATAACTTTACCACGCTCAAGGCCGATGCCAATGACTTCCACTTAGAGGATGACTCCATGGACTGTATCTTTACATTTAATGCCATTCACCACTTTGACACCCCTGTCTTCCTCAAAAGCACGGGCAGGGCCCTGAAGAGGAACGGGTGGGTGTTTATCTACACGAGGCTCAGGAGTCAGAATGCACGGGGTATCTGGGGGCAGCACTTCCCCATGTTTGTCGAGAAGGAGAGGCGTCTGTATGAGCTTGATGAGCTCAGGGATATGATCGAATCCTCAGGTTCTCTCAGCCTCGAGGAGACGAGACACTTTAGATACAAGAGGAGCGATTCCCTTGAGAACCTGATAGAAAAGGTAAAGGCAAGACACTACTCGACCTTCTCCCTCTATGATGATCATGAACTGAACAGTTCACTCGATGGTTTCAAGGAGAACATCAGAAGGCGCTTCAGGGACACGGACAATATCGAGTGGTATGATGAGAATATACTGCTCACGCTGAGGCCACGGGCCAACTGACCCTGCAATAAGGTGTAAGGGGATAAATGCGATTTTCCAAGACCTTCATACCCACCCTCAGGGAGACCCCTGCCGAGGCAGAGGCCATAAGCCACATCCTGATGCTCCGTGCGGGCTATATAAGACAGCTTGCCGCTGGTCTATATATCTACCTCCCCCTTGGATGGAGGGTCATCGACAGGATCAACAGGATAATCAGGCAGGAGATGGATGCGATAGGTGCACAGGAGATCACCATGCCAGCACTCCATCCTGCTGAGATATGGCAGGCAACAGGGAGGTGGTCAGAGATAGGGGAGGAGATGTTCAGGCTGAAGGACAGGGGCAGGAGGGATATGTGTCTCGGCATGACCCATGAGGAGATAATCACATGGCTTGCATCCATGGAGATCCGTTCATACAGGGACCTGCCACAGGTCTGGTATCAGATCCAGACAAAGTTCAGGGATGAGGCAAGGCCAAAGAGCGGGGTCTTGAGGACAAGGGAGTTCCTCATGAAGGACAGCTATAGCTTTGACAGGGATGAGCAGGGCCTTGAGGAGAGCTATCAGAGACACGTTGATGCCTATCACAGGATATTCAGCAGGTGCGGACTCAAATTCTATCAGGTCCAGAGTGACCCTGGGATGATGGGTGGTGCAGGTGCCCATGAATTCATGGCCCCGAGCCCTGCTGGTGAGGATACGATAGTATTATGTGACTCATGCGGTTATGCTGCGAATACCGAGCTTGCCCGTTCAACGCCTCGACCCCAGCCCGAGGATCATAGCGACTGGGATCTGGAGGACATCCCCACCCCTGAGAAGAGGACCGTTGAGGAGGTCTCAGAGTTCCTGAATGCACCGGCCGAATACTTTATAAAGAGCCTTGTATTGATAGGCAGGGATGGCCCGTTCCTCGCATTGATAAGGGGGGATCAGGAGCTCCATGAGAAGAAGCTCATGAGGATTGTTGGGGGGTTCAGGCAGGCAGAGAGGGAGGAGATAAGGGAGATACTCGGGGTTGAGGCAGGCTTTATAGGACCACATAACAATAGCCTGAGGAAGATAGCCGACATCTCCATAAGGCAGGGGGTCTATATATCAGGTGCGAACAGGGAGGGGTTTCACACAAGGGGGATAAGGCCATCTGTGCACTTCGACGCAGAGTGGCATGATATACATGTGGTGAAGGAAGAGGACAGGTGTCCAGAATGTGGCGGAGATATAAGGATAGAGAGGGCCATAGAGGTGGGCAATATCTTCAAGCTCGGCACAAAGTATTCCGTGCCCCTGAGGGCCTTCTATCTTGATGAGAAGGGCAGGGAGGTGCCGATAGTGATGGGTAGCTACGGGATCGGCCCTGCACGGATAGCAGCAGCGGCGATTGAACAGAATCACGATGATGATGGTATCATCTGGCCCGAGAGTATCGCTCCATTCGACGTCGAGGTCCTTCCGGTGACCGAGGATACGGACGTTATGGAGACATCTGAAGAGATATACACAACCCTCAGGGACAGGGGTATAGAGGTGCTCATTGATGACAGGGATGTGAGGGCAGGGGTGAAGTTCAAGGATGCCGACCTGATAGGCATCCCCTACCAGATAATAATCGGCAAGAAGACCCTTAAAGAGGGCCTTGTTGAACTGAAGCAGAGGAGGACAGGCAAGGTGGAGAGGCTCACCTCTTCAGAGGCCATAGAAAGGGTCTCCTCCCATTACAAGGCCCGGGGTTAAGGATTTCTACTGGATCTCAATAGAGTCGAGCTCCTCCAGGTTCCTCTTGATCTTGCTGCCCTTCATCAATCTATTGATCAGGGATTCAAAGAGCTCACTCTGCCTCTCGGAGATCAGCTTCTCCCTTATCCTGTCCTTTACATCGCTGAATGCAAGCTGTGTGCCTTCCTTCTTCTCGGTCACCTTTATGATGTGGTACCCGAAACGGGTCTTCAGTGGCTTGCTGACCTCACCTGGCTTGAGGCCGAATGCCACCCTTTCAAACTCTGGTATCATCTTGCCCCTCCCAAAGAAACCGAGGTCTCCGCCCCTTGATGCAGAGCCACTGTCCTTTGAGAACGACTTTGCCAGCTCTGCAAAGTCCTCACCGTTTTTGATCCTCTTCAGGATCTCCCTGGCATCATCCTCTGTATCCACAAGTATATGGCTTGCCCTTACCATGTCTGTCCTGAACTCCTCTTTGTTGTTGTCGTAGTATTTCTTTACCTCCTCGTCACTTACAACGGCCTTCTCCTCTATCTCCCTCTTGATGAGTATCGAGAGGAGGGTCATCTTCTTGAAGTCCTCCAACTTCTCAAGGAACTCCTTGTCCTTGTCAAGGCCGATCCTCTCTGCCTCCTGATACAGCAATTCCCTCTTTATGAGCTCCTCAAGGAACTGCTTCTTGCCCTCCTTGCTGCTGAACCTGTCCTTTGCCCATCCTGGCAGACTATCCAGGCTCCTCAGGAAGTCCTCCTTTGTTATCACCGCATCATTCACCTTTGCGATGATCGGCCCCTCGGTGTTCCCATTCTGGATGCATCCGAGCACAAAAAAAATAGCGAGAATCAGTGTTAGTGTCTTCTTCACAACCTCTCTCCTTTCTTAATTGGGTTATCTGCTTTTATAACATAATGGAGACAGGTTTTACAACCAGTGCCCATGAATTTGCAAAATATCTCTCTTCTCTGTTATATTTTATACACAAACAATTTTACGGAGGTCGGCATTGAAAGAGGGAATCCACCCTGAATACAGAGAGGCAAAGGTTGTATGTGCCTGTGGTGAGACATTTGTGACGCGATCCACCCTTCCTTCCATACATGTGGATATATGTTCAAAGTGTCATCCCTTCTATACAGGAAAACAGAAGATAGTGGACTCAGAGGGAAGGGTTGACAGGTTCAGAAGGAAATACGCAAAGAACAAGAAGTAGCTTATCTCAAGGAGGAGGCCCCTGGTGTAAATGCATGAAAGTGAGGGTTTCCTCCTTTGTTATTTATGCACCGCAAATTTTTGTATAAACAGGGTGACACATCATGCTTCTTGAGAAGCTTGAGGAGATAGAGAAGAAATACGACGAGCTCTCAAGGCTACTCTCAGACCCTGCTGTCTTTTCAGATGTATCAAAGAGCACACGCTATCTGAAGGAGCAGGCCGAGCTCTCCGGGCTTGTTGAGAAGATCCGTGAATACAAGAAGATACTCTCTGATATGAGAGAGGCCCAGGAGATCATCGACTCAAGCAACGACAATGGCCTGAAGGAGCTTGCCGAGGAGGAACTTGTGGCGCTGAAGGAGAGGCTGCCGGTGGTTGAGAATGAGCTGAAGAGGATGTTGATACCGAAGGATCCACGTGACACAAAGAATGTGATACTCGAGATACGCGCAGGCACCGGAGGTGAGGAGGCGTCCCTTTTCGCAGGAGACCTCTTCAGGATGTATTCAAGATACGCCGAGAGCAAGGGCTGGAAGGTGGAGGTCCTGGATATTAACCCGACAGGTGTGGGAGGGATAAAAGAGGTGATAGCCTCTATAAGAGGGGAAGGTGCATATAGCAGGCTGAAGTATGAGAGCGGGACACACCGTGTGCAGAGGGTCCCTGTTACAGAGGCCTCTGGCAGGATCCATACCTCCACTGCCACGGTCGCCGTGCTACCCGAGGCCGAGGAGGTGGACTTGAAGATCGACGAGAAGGATCTGAGGATAGACACCTTTTGTGCCTCAGGCCCTGGTGGCCAGGGGGTGAATACAACATACTCAGCGGTTAGGATTGTGCATATCCCCACAGGTATGATTGTGCAGTGTCAGGACAGTCGCTCCCAGATAAAGAACAAGGAGAGGGCATTGAAGGTGTTACGGTCAAGGCTCTATGAGCTTGAGATGCAGAGGCAGGAGGAGGAGAGGGCGAAGGAGAGGAGGTCCCAGGTGGGGACAGGTGAGAGGAGCGAGAAGATAAGGACCTATAACTTTCCCCAGAACAGGGTGACCGATCACAGGATAAACCTCACACTCCACAAACTATCAAGTGTGCTTGATGGTGAGCTTGATGAGATCATCGAGAACCTGATCGCCTATTATCAGGCAGAGAAGCTCAAGGATATCTGAGAGGACGGATGAGGGTGATTGACAAGATAAGGGAGACAGGCAGGCTCCTTGGAGAGTTAGGGATAGAGGAGCCTGTGAGGGAGGCGGAGGAGCTCATAGTCCATGCCCTGGGCATGGACAGGGTAAGGATCTACAGGGATAATCCTCCCATAGGCACTGATGAGAAGGGCCTCCTTGAGGAGGTGCTGAGAAGGAGGGCACGGCGCGAACCCCTGCAGTATATAACAGGCCATGTGGATTTTCTGGGGTTGAGGCTGATGGTAGGAGAGGGTGTCCTCATACCAAGGCCTGAGACAGAGGTCATGGCCGAGGAGGCGATTAAGAGGATTAGGGATTACAGGCTACAGGTCATGGATAGATACCCATCACTATGCATCCTGGACCTCTGCACAGGGAGCGGATGTCTCGCCCTCTCACTCGCAAGGGCGTTTCCTGATGCATATGTATATGGCAGTGATATATCCTGGGTTGCCACAGGGTATGCCGTGATGAACGCCCTGGCGAACAGGGTCAACAATGTAGGGTTTATCACAGGAGACCTCTTCAGGCCGTTCAGGAGGCAGGGGCACTTTGATGTCATAATAACAAACCCGCCCTACATCAGGACAGGGGATATAGGCAGGCTCCAGCCCGAGATAAGGGAGTGGGAACCCATTGTCGCCATTGATGGAGGGAGGGACGGCCTTGAGTATTACAGGAGAATCATCCCTGAGGCCTGCCATTATCTGAAGGACGGTGGTCTGCTCATAATGGAGATAAATCCAGATGGTCTTGGGTGGATAGTGGATAAATTAAAGGACTCAGGATATACTGGTTTAGAGGTCTTGAGGGATTATTCAGGCATGCAGAGGATAGTAGTGGCTCGATGGAGAGGTTGATAATAGAGGGAGGGGTGAGGCTTGAGGGGACGGTGGATATCAGCGGTGCAAAGAATGCTGCCCTTCCGATAATGGCCGCCTCTATCCTTGCTCCAGGTGTGAACCGTATCCACAATGTGCCTTCCCTTAGGGACATCACCACGATGGGGAGACTGCTCACCCATCTTGGTATTGACTTTATGCACGACAATGGCACCGTGGTGCTTGACAGTGATAATCTACAGACAGTGGAGGCGCCATATGAGCTTGTAAAGACCATGCGGGCATCTGTCCTTGTCCTTGGGCCGTTGCTTGCGAGGATGGGCAGGGCACGGGTCTCCCTGCCAGGCGGGTGTGCAATAGGTGCAAGACCCATTGACCTCCACATCATGGGGCTGCAGAAGATGGGTGCGGAGATAGAGCTCTCTGAGGGTTATATAAATGCAAGGGCTGAAAGGCTGAGGGGGGCAACGATCTACCTTGATATCCCTACCGTCACAGGCACAGAGAATCTGATGATGGCCGCAACACTCGCCGAAGGAGTCACCATAATAGAGAATGCAGCATGCGAGCCCGAGGTCCAGGACCTTGCAAACGCCCTGGTCTCCATGGGGGCCAGGATAGAGGGTGCAGGGACGAGCATCATCAGGATAAATGGTGTTGACTCCCTTAACCCACTTGATTACAGGGTCATCCCTGACAGGATAGAGGCAGGCACATTCATAGCTGCGGCAGGTATCACAGGGGGGGAGGTGGAGATAAGGGGGTGCAGGGTCGATCACCTGGAATCGGTGATTGCAAAACTGCGGGAGGCAGGTATACATATAGAGCACAAACCTGGTAGATTAAAGGTGAAGGGACCTGAGAGGCTGAACGCAGTGGATGTGAGGACCATGCCGTATCCAGGGTTCCCCACGGATATGCAGGCACAGTTCATGGCCCTGATGGCGGTCTCAGATGGCACGAGCCTCATCACAGAGGGGATATTCGAGAACAGGTTTATGCATGTCGCAGAGATGAGGAGGCTGGGTGCTGATATAATCGTTGAGGGGGCAACAGCGACTGTGAGGGGGGTCAGGATGCTCAAGGGTGCACCTGTGATGGCAACCGACCTGAGGGCGAGCGCCTCCCTTGTCCTTGCCGGTCTGGTTGCAGAGGGCAGGACAGTGATAGACAGGCTGTACCATATAGACAGGGGATATGAGAGGATAGAGGAGAAGCTGAGGGGCCTTGGTGCAAGGGTGAGGAGGGAGAGATGAGGGTTATAAAGAACAGGAAGGATATCCAGAGATTTTTGAAGAGGCTCAGTGAGAGGTCCATGTCCCTTGAGAGGCTGAAAGAGGTGAGGCAGGTGGTGGAGAGGGTTGTATCCGATGTTCGCAGACATGGCGACAGGGCTGTAAGGAGATACACAGAGAGGTTTGACAGGGTGAGACTGAAGGACTTCCTGATCCCCAAGGCAGAGATCGACACATCAGCCAGGCGCGTGGACAGGGGCTTCCTTGATGCGCTGAAGGAGTCAGCAAGGAGGATAAGGGTGTTTCACGAGTTCCAGAAGGAGCATTCATGGTATTTCTCGGACAACGGGATGACACTGGGACAGATCATAAGACCACTCCACAGGGTTGGTGTCTATGTCCCTGGCGGGAAGGCCTATTATCCCTCCACGGTGCTTATGAATGTTATACCCGCACAGGTTGCAGGTGTGGAGGAGATCATGCTTTGTGTACCCTGCCATGATGATGTGATCAATCCATGGGTGGCTGCTGCCATAAGGTTACTCGGGATAAGGGAGGTCTACAGGATAGGTGGTGCACAGGCCATTGCTGCCATGGCATACGGGACAGAGACGATAAAGAGGGTTGACAAGATAGTCGGCCCTGGCAACATATATGTTACCATGGCAAAGAAGATGGTCTTCGGGGATGTGGGTATAGATATGATAGCAGGTCCGAGTGAGATACTGATAATAGCGGACGAGCATGCAAACCCTGAATTTGTGGCATCCGACCTCCTTGGTCAGGCAGAGCATGACGAGATGGCCTCGGCCATACTGGTCACCGACTCAGCAGCCCTTGCCAGGAGGGTGAGGACAGAGGTGGGGAGGCAGTTGAAGGGGCTCAAGAGGAGGGAGATAGTGGAGAGCTCACTTGACAGATACGGGGCGATAATCATCACAGACAACTTGATGGATGCAGTTGATATAGCCAATCAGATAGCACCTGAACACCTGGAGATAATGACGAGATCGTCAGGCCGTTATCTGCCACGGCTGAAGAATGCAGGCGCCATATTTGCAGGAGAATGGACGCCAGAGACACTCGGTGACTATGCAGCAGGGCCGAATCACACACTGCCCACAGGTGGCACAGCGAGGTTCTCCTCCCCGCTCGGTGTGTATGACTTCATGAAGCGCACAAGCATCATCCATGGTAAGAAGGCCAGTTTCAAGGCCCTCTCGGATATTGTCGAGAGGTTTGCCGATATAGAGGGGCTTGAGGCCCATGGCAACACCATAAGGGTGAGGAAGGGCAAGGTTTGAATAAATTCGATGTGCCTCTGTAATATTATGGATGGAGGTGAGGTCTTTATATGGAGAAGGTTCTGAAGCTGGGTCTGCCAAAGGGTAGCCTGCAGGAGTCAACACTCAGGCTCTTCAGGAAGGCAGGATACAACATCACCGTTGATGCCCGTTCGTATTACCCTGCCATCGATGACCCTGAGATCAAGATCATGCTCATAAGGGCACAGGAGATGGCAAGATATGTCGCTGATGGTGTGCTTGATGGTGGACTCACAGGGCTTGACTGGATACTCGAGCAGGGTGTTGATGTGAAGGAGGTGGCTGAGCTGAATTATGCAAAGGGTGGGCTGAGGCCGGTCAGGTGGGTGGTTGCCGTGCCAGAGGATTCAAGGATAAAGAGGCTGGCGGATCTCAAGGGCAAACGGATCGCCACAGAACTCGTGAACTATACAAAGAGGTTTCTCAGGTCCCGCGGGATAAATGCCGAGGTGGATTTCTCATGGGGTGCAACCGAGGTGAAGCCGCCTCATCTTGCCGATGCCATTGTTGAGCTCACAGAGACCGGCACATCCCTGAGGGCAAACAACCTCAGGGTTGTGGAGACGGTCCTTGTCTCAACCACCAGGTTTATAGCAAACAAGAAGGCATGGAGGGACAGGTGGAAGAGGCAGAAGATGGAGAACATAGTGCTTCTCCTCAAGGGTGCACTTGCTGCAGAGGAGAAGGTTGGCCTCAAGATGAATGTCCACAGGAATGCCTTAAAGAGGGTGATGAGCCTCCTTTCGGCCATGCATTCTCCAACGATCTCAACGCTCTCTGATGAGGGGTGGTTTGCCCTTGAGGTGATGATCGATGAGAAGATCGTCCGTGATATCATCCCGAAGCTGAAGTCAGCAGGGGCAGAAGGTATAGTGGAATATCCCCTTAACAAGGTGATCCCATAGGGTCCACCCCGGTTTCTCTATATCCTTGTGTCTGGATAAGGGAGATACACCATGAAGACAGTCTCTGTGTTATTACTCGGACTCCTGTTTATTGTCATACCTCCGGGCCTCTGGGCAGCAGAGTATTCACTTGATGAACTGTGGAGGCTTGCACTCCAGAGGAGCGAGAGGATAAAGGTGGCAGAGGAGGATCTCTATATATCAATGAAGGAGAAGGACAGGGCACTGGCTGTCCTTCTGCCTACACTCACTGCATTCGGAAGCCACACGAGATACACCGATAAGGAGGTCCTCGAAGGCTTCACGCTCCAGCCTGAGTATTCAGACTCCTGGGGGATGAGGCTTGACCAGTCCTTCTCCCTTGGGGGCAGGGAGCTTCTCGCCTACAGTATCGCAAAGGACAGGATAAGAAAGACGCTCCATGACCTCGGCTCTGTAAGGAATGACCATATCATGGAGGTGACAGGCGCCTACTTCGAACTCCTCAAGGCAGAGAAGGCAGTGGAGATAGCAGAGGCAAACCTGCAGAGATTGAGACAACACAGGGATGCCACCAGGAAGAGGCTGGAGGTGGGTGAGCTCACAAAGACGGCACTCCTGAGGGCAGAGGCCGAGCTTAAAGGGGCAGAGGCAGACCTCTTAAGGGCACGCAATAACCTCCGCCTTAAGAAGGCACTGCTCAGGAAGATAGCAGGTATCGAGGGTGATTTTGAGATAAGGGAGGAGCCCGTGGTGGTGGACCTTGCCCCCTTGATAGGGGACTGCAGCCTCACCCCCCTGGATTGTCTCAAGAAGAGGGCCTTTACAGAGAGGCCGGAGATGAAGGCGATGGCTATCCAGAGGAGGATTGCGGAGAAGGAGGTGAGGTATGCAAGGGGTGCTTACTGGCCGACCCTTACCATCGAGGGCGTATACCAGGAGGAGGAGAACGAGCCATCCACCACATTCGGGCTTGATGAGAGGATATACGGGGTGTTGAGGATCGACTTCCCCTTCTTTGAAGGGGGCCTCAGGAAGGCTGAGGTGGCACAGGCGATGGCAAGGCTCAGGCAGGTTGAGTATGGCCTTTCTGAATTAAAGAAGAGGATAGCGGTGGAGGTGGAGGAGGCATATCTCGGCCTCCTCACCATCTCAGGGACCCTCGATAGCCTGAGGGCAGAGGAGAGGTACGCACTGGAAAACTTCAATGCCGTCTCAAAGCAGTTTGAGTATGGCCTTGCCGATAGCCTTGATGTAATAGATGCAAACACCCTCCTCCTGACAACGGAGAGGGAGCTTTCAAATGCAGGGTATGACCATCAACTCTCCTTCCTGAGATTGAGATATGCGGTTGGACTCCTCCTTAAAGAGGGAGGACAGGGGGACTGACGATGCTGATATTTCTCGTCTTTCATGGCTCATATGCACTTGCGCACCTTTATCTATTTTTAAAGGCAAGGGACCTCTTGCCCCTGAACAGTCCATTGACCCTCCTCCTTGGCCTCTTCCTCTTTGTGATGGCCTTCTCTCCCATGGTCATCTATTTCTATTCACTCAGGGGTGGCGGGGCCTGGACAAAGGCCTTTGCATTCTTCGGCTATACATGGATGGGCCTCCTCATACTCTTCTTCTTCCCCGCGGTCTTCCTGGATATATATAATGTGGTGGTGGTGTATGGTGGTGCCCTCATTGGGCAGAATCTTGATGCATTTATACTCCCTCCATCACTGTCTTTCTTTATACCACTGACCGCCTCAGCATGCCTGACCCTCTACGGGTTCTTCAGGGCAAGGAGCCTGGAACTCAGAAGGATAAGCATAAAGACCGACAAGCTGCCTGCAGGTGTTGAACGCATCAAGGTCGCACAGCTTTCAGATGTCCACCTTGGTATCATAGTGGGGGCCGGGCTGCTCGATAAGGCGATAAAGAGGATAAGGGAGGAGAGGCCTGACCTCATCGTCTCAACAGGAGACCTGATTGACGGGGGCATAGAGTATGTCGAACCACTGAAGGACAGGCTCAGATCCTTAGAGGCACCACTTGGGAAGTTTGCCATAATAGGGAATCACGAATTCTACACAGGTATAAAGAGGTCCCAGAGGTTCCTTGAGGAGGCAGGGTTTGTGGTATTGAGGAATGAGGGCAGGGTGGTGGAGAACACCATAAATATCGTGGGTATTGACGATGCAGAGAGCAGGCCGTCAAAGGAGGAAGAGGGGCACAAGAGGTCAGAGAGGGAGATACTCTCCGGACTTCCAGGGGATAGATTCACACTGCTCTTAAAACATAAACCCGTTGTTGATGAGGAGGCACTCGGCCTCTTTGACCTCCAGCTATCAGGCCATACACATAACGGGCAGATATTCCCGCTTAACATCATCGTCAGGCTCTTCTTCTATCCCCACAGTAGCTATAGAGAACTCTCAAGGGGCTCTGCCATATATGTGAGTGGCGGCATCGGGACGGCAGGCCCGCCTGTAAGGCTCTTTTCACCTCCTGAGATACCGATTATAGAGATACGCCAGAGGGGGTGAGTATGGGTTCCATGCCCCTTGATCTATTGGTATGGGATGAAAGGGTTGGTTATAATTGTGAGGATAACAGGGTAAGGAGGGGTGACCGGTATGGCACTTGATATACCTTTAAACGAGATAGACTTTGTCCTGCTGGATATGGACGGCACACTGCTCGATCTGTATTTCGATGATTACTTCTGGGGGCATCTCGTGCCCGAAAGGTATGCCGAGAAGCACAATATGACATTTGGTGCAGCAAGGGACTACCTGTTCAGGACATACAAGTCACAGGAGAGGACATTGAACTGGTGCGACATCGACTACTGGTCAAGGGAGCTGAACCTCGATATACCGGCACTCAAGGAGCAGGTCAAACACCTCATAGAGGTCCATCCCCATGTGATAGACTTCCTGAAGATGTTGCGAAGGAGGAGGAAGAAGGTGTTCCTCCTCACAAATGCCCATTATAAGACCATAAACCTGAAGTTCAAGAAGACGCAGATAGGCAGGTACTTTGACTCCGTGTTATGCTCCTTTGATGTTGGCTATCCAAAGGAATACATCCAGTTCTGGCAGGAGGCCGAGAAGAGGCTCGGTTTTGAGAAGGCCCGTTCCCTGTTTATAGACGATACCGAGGAGGTATTGAGGGTGGCCAGGGATTATGGTATAAGGTATCTACTCCTTAAGGCGGTGGCAAACTCAAAGGCAGAACCAAAGCGGTCTGATGAATTCATGACCATATATGACTTCAGGGAGCTCATGTCATGAAGGCCTCTGAGCTGTTCGTCAGGTGTCTTGAGGCAGAGGGTATACGTCATGTATTTGGTATCCCTGGCGAGGAGACCCTTGAGTTGCTCGAGGCGATAAGGAGCTCAGATATCACCTTTATCACAACAAGGCATGAACAGGCAGCCGCATTCATGGCAAACGCATGGGGCAGGTTGACGCACCGCCCTGGTGTCTGCCTCTCCACACTTGGCCCAGGTGCAACCAATCTTATAACCGGCACCGCAGATGCCCTTCTTGACTTCTCTCCCATGGTGGCCATCACAGGACAGACCGAGCTATCAGAGTTCCATAAGGAGTCCCATCAATATGTTGATATACTCTCTGTCTTCAGGCCACTGACGAAATGGAATATAAGGGTTGAGAGGCCTGATGTGATACCAGAGGTTATCAGGAAGGCGTTCATGATAGCCACCCTTGAGAAGCCGGGCCCCACCCACATAGAGGTCCCGCAGGATGTTGCAGGCATGCAGGCATGGGGTGAACCCCTTGAATATCTGGATGGTGCCTGTCCGCCTGCAGACGGGTCAAGGGTCAGGAAGGCCGTGGAGATGATAAAGGAGGCAGAGAACCCGCTCATACTCGCAGGCAATGGGGTTATCAGGGCAGGTGCCTCTCATGAACTGAGGGCCTTTGCAGAAAGGGCAAACATCGCCGTGACGACCACATTCATGGGGATGGGTGCGATCCCTGCTGACAGCAGGCTCTTCCTCTCAACCACAGGCCTCCAGTCAAAGGACTATATATCATGTGGTTTTGAGAGGGCAGACCTCATTATCGCCATTGGATATGATTTTGTGGAGTTCAGTCCCCTGTACTGGAACCCTGGTGGTGACAAGAAGGTCATCCACATAGGGTTTACACCTCCTGAGGTAGACGCCCGCTACAATGCATTCCCGCTGGTGGGTGATATCAAGGAGACATTGAGGAGGCTGAATGAGCTTATAGATTTTGATAAAGAAGGCGAGTACTTCTTCAGGCTCAGGGAGTCAATGGATTCTCCATTCATGCAGGACCTCAGCGGTTTCCCGTTAAAGCCCCAGAGAATAGTCAAAGAGCTCAGGGAGGCCCTTGGGAGGGAGGATATCCTGGTCAGTGATGTTGGTGCACACAAGATATGGCTGGCGAGGTTTTATCCTGCATACGAACCCCTCACATCGATCATATCCAATGGCTTTGCATCCATGGGCTTTGCCCTTCCAGCGGCACTGAGTGCAAAGATGCTCCACCCCGAAAGGAATGTCGTGGCCGTGATGGGAGACGGTGGCTTCATGATGAGTGTGGCAGAGCTCGAGACCGCGCTCAGATATAACCTGCCCATTGTGTGCCTTGTGTTCAACGACAGGGCGTATGGGATGATCTCATGGAAACAGATGAAGAGGTTCGGCCACGAGTTTGGGTGCAGCTTTGGTAATCCCGATTTTGTGAGGCTTGCCGAGTCATTTGGTGCAAAGGGCTACAGGGTCGAAGGCGAGGGCGAGCTTGGCCACATCCTCACTGATGCCCTTTCACAGCGCAGGCCCTCTGTTATCGACTGTCCTGTGGATTACTCAGAGAATCTGAGGCTCACAGAGATACTCGGCAGGGTAATATGCCCAACATAAATACCCCAAAAACCTGCACTTCGTAAGTGCAGGTTTTTGCCTTGTTTATAAGTGGATTTGCTGGCATATATCCCTGTACCTGTATCTATTTAAACTAACACCAATTTCTGTGACGGCTTTAGCCCTCCGCAGGAAGGGATTGTTATGGTCATCTGTTCATTTTGGCTTTTAGAGGAAATCTATCAGGATGTTCTATAATTTCAATACTCAGATCCACATCAAGTTCAGGCCAGTAAAAATGATCTGGTGTTACTTCTTCCACATTTAATATTTTCTTAACCGGCACATCTTTAAACCAGGGGAAATCATCATAAGATAAAAATAACTCCTTGTCTCTGGTTAATAACCATATACCATGACTTGATATATTAGTTACCTCAACTTTTAAACCATTCCTGCCAAGCTGACTTGATTTCATCGTAATGCTCCTCTAAGATATTTTCAATTTCTTTTAATTGTTTCCTTGAAAGCTTAAAATTTTTTGCAAGTTCTATCTCCGGTTCTAACCAGAATTTAGCTTCACCATCAGCACAATATATATGAACATGCATCCTTGGTTCTTCTCGTGAGAAGAAAAAGAACCGATACCCTTTTTCGAAAAATATTGTTGGACTCATATTTTAATTTTACCATAACACCAATTTCTGTGACGGCTTTAGCCCTCCGCAGGAAGGGATTGTTAGAGTTTTTATTTAAGATATCTCTTTCAGTAATTCAATAAAGGTATTCAAAAATCTATCCTCTCCCAGTGAGGTATCAAATTCCTTAAGCCACCTTCTTATGTATTCTGTGTCTATATCTCTGTTTTTAATTAATATGGATTTAATGTCCTCAATATCTCGTGCTCTTCCTGCAAAGACCTTGTGTATTATTACATCCTCTACAGAAGCAAAACAGACCTCTTGATTGAGAATCTTTATCTTATTTGCCCTGCTGATTGCCTCTCTTTCATAAGGAGTATAAGAGAATATAAAATCCACCCTGATTCCAGTAGCCTCATCAATTGCTGGCAAAACCATTGTCTCTTTTACAAAAGTTTCAATCTTGTCAGGTAAAGATTTTAAAGATGCCTCCTGTGCTATTGAAAGAATATCTGTTAAACGATCAACATCAACACCAAGAGTAATATCTATATCCCTTGTGAGTCTTGGTTCTCCGTAGACAAGTACAGCCTGTCCACCAATGATCATATAGGGTATTCTGTGTCTATCAAGAGAGGCAGCTAATTTCGCTAAGAGTTCTTCAAACATGAGTTCAAGATCTTTGCAATTTTGATATCAATCTCTATACCTTCCATGGGGTCTTGAGGAGGCAGGACTCCAAGATCCATCCCTTCCTTCCATAGGGATGTAAAGATCTTGAGAGCCTTTTCGTAAGAGAGGCTTTTATCTCTTTTGATGAATTCTTTTTCAAAGGCTTCAATCTTTTGAAGATTCCTTATCATGATTTTCTAATTTCTTCTTGTGTTGAGACAATGCACCTTAATTTTAGCATATTTTAGATCAGCATAGACATCCCTTTAAAAATTGAACATCGCACTTTTCTCATTGCGTCAGTAGAATAAACTATTATATTTCTCAAAAGAAAGAGGTTTTTGATATCGAGAAGTCTTTAAGAAACAGATATAAGAATGCTCTGTACAATTTGCGTTGATTGGATGCTCAGTCTAACAGATTACATATCTTATATGGCATTAGTTTTATCTTCTTAAGCAACTGCTATTTTCTCTTCGTTTTGAATAATTGGGGCTGTCCATCAAACTGTGTAAGTTGATAAAACTATCGAATTCCAAGGGGTGGATGGTTCCCTTCAACAGGCTGATATGCCCTGACACAATCACTTATTCATCATATCGAGGAACTCTTTGTTATTCTTTGTCCCCTTGAGTTTATCAAGTAGGAACTCCATGCTCTCAACAGTGCTCAATGAATGAAGCACCTTCCTCAATATCCACATCCTCTGCAGTGTATTCTTGTCCACCAGCAGTTCTTCCTTCCTTGTTCCAGAGGCGTTTATATTTATACTCGGGAATATCCTCTTGTCGACGAGCTTTCTGTCAAGGTGCAGCTCCATATTACCGGTCCCTTTGAACTCCTCGAAGATGACATCATCCATCCTGCTTCCAGTGTCAATCAGTGCGGTAGCAAGGATTGTGAGACTGCCTCCGTTCTCGATGTTCCTGGCTGTGCCGAAGAACCTCTTTGGCCGCTGGAGTGCGTTGGAGTCGAGTCCTCCTGAGAGCACCTTGCCACTTGCAGGGATTACGGCATTATATGCCCTTGCAAGCCTCGTTATGGAGTCAAGGAGTATCACCACATCCTTTTTTATCTCAACGAGTCTCTTTGCCCTCTCGATGACCATCTCGGACACCTGTATATGCCTCTGTGGTGGCTCATCAAATGTCGAGCTTATTATCTCGGCCTTCACCTGTCTCTTCCAGTCCGTGACCTCCTCGGGCCTCTCATCTATGAGCAGGACTATAAGGTGGATATCAGGGTGGTTCTTCTTGATGGCCTTGGCGACCGACTGCAATAGCATCGTCTTGCCTGTCCTTGGTGCTGCAACGATCAGGCCCCTCTGCCCCATTCCTATGGGTGTAACAAGGGCCATCACCCTTGTGGAATAGTCCTCTTTGTTGTATTCAAGGTTTATCGCCTTTGTTGGATAATACGGGATGAGGTTGTCAAAGAGTGGTCTTTCTATATTCTCCTCAGGCGATTCATGGTTGACAGCCTCTACCTTGAGCAGGGCGAAGTATCGTTCACTCTCTTTCGGAGGCCTTATCTGCCCTGTCACGAGATCCCCTGTCCTCAGGTTGAACCTCCTTATCTGTGATGGTGAGACATATATATCGTCAGGCCCTGGTAGATAACTGTAGTCAGGTGAGCGGAGAAAACCGAATCCATCAGGGAGTATCTCGAGGACCCCTTCGCCAAAGATGAGGCCGGTCTTCTCGGTCTGGGCCTGGAGGATGGCAAAGATGAGGTCCTGTTTTCTCATGCCCCTTGCCCCTTCAACATTCAGGCTCTTGGCAAGTTTTGTCAACTCCTCGATGGTCATCTCCTTCAGGTCTGTTAGATTCATGGTATCATTCTGGGTCTTTGTCTTTTCTGCCATGATGCTTTACTTCCTTTCTTTGAGGGAATGCCTATTTTGAAAAAATAACTCTCCGGGGGTTTCTTACCTTATGTATTTAAGGGATTAAAAAGAAGAACCGTTGATTATAGTAAAACAGAACGAGATAATTTTGTCAATAGCCCCCCTCTTTCCGGTTAGGACATAGTATCCACTGTGAGAATAATAAACCATGGAAGAGGAGGAATATCAGACCCTTCGTCCCCAGGGATAAAGAAGAAGCCTC
>Ga0180893_150_pt1 | contig 40169 bp, 34 predicted proteins | sample Deesub1362A_J573_FD_124286 | JGI IMG/M metagenome (GOLD analysis project Ga0180893, IMG submission 124286) | Nitrospirae bacterium JdFR-81 | reverse complement strand
CCATTATTCGTTTCTGAGAGGCAATTGTCTTATTTTTGGGATAGATTTTTAAATGAGGCAACGATACCCCTTTCGGATAGATTTTTGATGAGGCAATTCGAATCCTTTACAAGGTGCCTGTCGTGTGATAAACTATTTTTAATGAAAAGGATCATCTTCTCCCTGTTTGCAATAGTCATCCTTGTGGTGTTGATTCTGACCGGTTACAGGGAGGATGAGGTAAGGATATCGCCTTCATATAAAAGCTCCTCCATGCATGGTCTGTATTTGACCCACAAGGCAGGGAATGAGGTTAAGTGGGAGCTGAAGGCCGAGGACGCCATATTCCCTGAAGGCGCCACAGAGATCACCATCAAGTCACTGGAACTGCAGATATATGATGACCACAGGATAAGGCTGTTTGCCGGCACCGGCACCTATAATATCGACACGAAGACACTGACGATCAACAGGCCCGTGCGGATAAATATCAGGGACGCCACGCTCCTGACCGATCGATTGACATGGGATGGTCAGAGGGGGCTGATAAAGACCGATGAGGAGATTACATTCAGCGGCAGAAATTTCCATATTCAGGGGAGGGGTCTTGAGGCTGAGATAAGGCAGGAGAGGATAAGGATACTCAATAATGTCAAGGGCATTTTTTATCTATAGTGTAATCTTCATCCTCCTGTTGTCTTCATCCATATGTGTAAGGGCATCGACAGAGACAAAAGAGGAGAGGCGAGTTGTGATAACCTCGGAGACATTTACCGCTGACAACAAGACCAACACCGCTGTGTTTGAGGGCACCGTTGTCGCCACACTGGAGGATATAACCATACACTCGGACAGGATGACCATATACTACGATAGATCCAGTGGCAGTATAAAGAGGATTCATGCAACAGGGGGTGTGAAGGTCCACAGGGATGATAGTGTCATATTCTCCAGGGATGCCACATACCTGGGAGATGAGGAAAAGATCATCTTTACAGGAGAACCAAAACTCGTTGACGGAGAGAATGTGGTTACAGGCACACGCATAATATACTTTTTAAAGGACGACCGTGCCATAGTGGAAGGCAGCAGGGTGGTGCTTAAGTTGAAGGGTGAAAAGGGCAATGCATTACTTAGAGATAAGAGGGATTAGAAAGAATTACAACGGGAAGACGGTTGTATCAGACATTAATATAGACCTCAACTCTGGAGAGGTCATCGGTCTGCTCGGTCCAAACGGGGCGGGTAAGACGACGACCTTTCATATCATAGTTGGCCTCATCACCCCTGACGGCGGGACCATCCATCTTGACGGCGAGAATCTAAATAACTCTCCCATGTATAAGAGGGCGAGGAAGGGGATAGGTTATCTCCCCCAGGAGTCATCCATCTTCAGGAAGTTAAGCGTTGAGGATAATATAATGGCTGTGCTTGAGATATGTGGCTATGGTAGGGATGAGAGGGAAGAGAGGCTGAGGGACATCCTTGAGGAGTTTAACCTCACCGCGCTTGCCAAGAGGCCAGGATATCAGCTCTCAGGGGGTGAGCGCAGGAGGGTGGAGATAGCACGGGCGATAGCTATTGACCCGATCTTTATGCTGCTTGATGAGCCATTTGCCGGTATAGATCCCATCGCCGTTGTGGAGCTGAAGAAGACCATGAAGAGGCTCAAGGACAGGGGGATCGGCCTTATAATAACAGATCATAATGTCCGTGAGACCCTATCGATCACAGACAGGGCGTATATAATAAGTGATGGAAGGATACTCGCGCATGGTACACCTGAGGAGCTTGTCTCCAATGAGCTCGTCAGGAGGAGTTACTTAGGGGAGGAGTTTACACTCTGATGGATCAGAGACAGACCCTTGAGCTAAAACTGTCGCAGAAGCTGATACTTACACCGCAGCTACAGCAGTCTATAAAACTCCTGCAACTGCCCATCCTTGAACTGTCACAGAATATCACACAGGAGCTTACAGAGAATCCCTTTCTTGAGGAGGTCGTGGAGAGGGAGTCCGATGATAACAGGGATTCTTTAGAAGAGGATATACCCCAGGGCCAGATGGATGATACAGAGGCACCCCTTGAGAGGATTTTTGGATTCACCACTGATGATTATTTTGAAGAGAGGGGGAGTGATGGCAGAGACCTCGGCTACTTTGATGAGTCCGGTGACGAGAAGAACCTCCAGGCCCCGTTCGAGAGGAAGATAAAAAAGACCAGCCTATATGAACATCTCCTGTGGCAGTTACGACTCTCGAATGTCTCAAGGGATGTCGGCCGTGCCGCAGAGGTCATAATAAATAACCTCAATGATGACGGTTATCTGGAGGCAACCATCCATGAGATCGCAGAGACTGCCAGGGTTGATCCCGAGACGGCAGAGGAGGCACTCAGGGTGATCCAGGACTTGGACCCTCCAGGCGTTGGTGCAAGGAGCCTCCAGGAATGTCTCCTTCTACAGCTCAGGCCACTGAACCTTCAGGGGACGCTTGTTGAGAGGATACTTACCGAGGCCTTTAAAGAGCTTGAGGAGAAGAAGTACAAGCAGATTGCCAATAAATTCAATGTACCCCTGGAAGAGGTCCTGCAGGCAGTCCATATCATAGAGGGGCTTGAGCCAAGGCCTGGAAGGAATTACTCTGATGAAGAGGTGCTCCATATCGTGCCGGATGTATATATTACGGAGTCTGATGGTAAGTTTGTCATAACCCTGAATGATGAGTGGATCCCCCGGATAAGGCTCTCAAACTATTACAAGAAGCTCCTCGCAAACAAGGACAAACTGAGCCCTGAGGAGAGGCGATTCCTTGAAGAGAAGATGCGCTCCGCGATATGGCTCCTCAAGAGCCTCGACCAGAGAAACAGGACGATATACAGGGTTACAGAGAGCATCCTCAAGTTTCAGGAGGATTTCTTCAGATACGGCATCGAACACCTCAAACCCCTCAACCTCAGGGATGTTGCAGAGGACCTCGGGATGCACGAGAGCACCATCAGCAGGGTCACGTCAAACAAGTATCTTCAGTGTCCCCAGGGCCTCTTCAGCTTCAGGTTCTTCTTCAGCAACACACTCTCCTCTGGAAAGGGGAATATCTCGTCAACGATAGTAAAGAATTACATAAAGGAGTTAATATCAAAGGAGGATCCAACAAGGCCATTAAACGACAACGAGATAGTTGAGCTCCTGAGGAAACATTCAATAAAGGTTGCAAGGAGGACCGTGGCAAAATACAGGGAAGAGATGAAGATCCCTTCACATACCAAAAGGAAGAAATGGGTATGACCCATCAAGGGCTTTTTGGCCTTGTCTGAAGAAGAGATTATCACACACAATAAGGAGGGAGAGATGAACATAATCATCCACGGAAGACACATGGAGTTAACAGAGAACCTCAAGAAGTATGCCCAGGAGAAGATAGGGAAGTTCAAGAGGTATCTGAACAACATCTCAGAAGCCACTGTCACCCTGAGTGTTGAGAAGTACAGACACAGGGCAGAGGTCCTCCTTAAGGTGGATGGCTCGTTTATCCAGGCAGAGAGTATCACAGGGGAGATGTATTCGTCCATTGACGAGGTGGTGGAGAAGCTGGAGAGGCAGATAAAGAAATACAAGGAGAAGATGGTCTCACACAGGAAGAATAAGAAGGGGGCCACAGGCGTTGGGGAGGCTGAAGAGACCACCCCTGTGACAACCATCAAGAGGAAATTCATCGATGTAAAGCCAATGAGTGTGGAGGAGGCAGCAATGCATATAGAGATGTCTGATAAGAACTTCTTTGTATTCACAAACGCCCATTCAGGCAATGTGAATGTTATCTATAAGAGGAGCGATGGCCACCTTGGACTGATCGAACCAAAGCAGTGAAAGGGAAAAAGGGTAATGAGGTCCTCACAATAATCCTTACGGGTCTGTCAGGCTCTGGAAAGACCGTTGCTCTCAATGCCTTTGAGGATAGTGGTTTCTTCTGCGTTGATAACCTCCCGACCATCCTTATAGGAGAGTTTATCGATCTGTGCAAGAACACGCCTGCGATAAAGAAGGTCGCCATCGGGGTTGATATCCGGGAGAGGAAGTTCCTGAGCAACTTTCCAGATATAATATCTGGGATCAAGAAGTCACACAGGGTGGAGATCATCTTTCTTGAGGCCAAGGACGATGTGCTTATAAGGAGGTTCAAGGAGACCAGACGTCCACACCCCCTTGGTGAGAAGGACATAAAAAAGGCGATAAGGAAAGAGGCAAGACTGCTGACAGGTATAAGGCAGATCGCTGACAGGGTCATAGACACCTCATCCCTCAACCCCCATCAGCTGCGGAGGATTATAACACGGCTGTATTCAGGAGAGGGACGCAAGAGTATGAACATCACCCTGATCTCTTTTGGGTATAAATATGGTATCCCTATCGAGACCGACCTGCTCTTTGATGTGAGGTTTCTGCCAAATCCAAACTTTATAGAACACCTCAAGGACTTCCCAGGGACGTCTCGTCAGATAAGGGACTTCCTCCTCTCACAGAAAGACACCAGGCTCTTCCTGAATAACCTCTATCCCCTCCTTGAACATCTCATACCCCTCTATGTGCAGGAAGGAAGGAGCTATCTCACCATCGGCATAGGCTGTACAGGTGGAAGGCACAGGTCTCCAGCGATCGTTGAGGAGGTCAAGGGCTTCTTAAAGGAGAAGGGCTTCGGGGTCTCTGTGGTGCACAGAGACCTGAGTTAGGTATGATCCTTTATGCACCACTGCATAAGATACCATCAAGATAGGCAGTGTCTGCCTCGCTTACCGGACCATAAAGGGTGAGGGCAAAGGGTCTGTTGTCCACCAGTGTCCTTGAGAGTTCCAGCACCTCATCCAGCGTGACGTCTTCTACCGCCTTTATTATCTCCTGAGGCGAGAGGTATCTGCCGAGATATATCTCCTGCCTGGCTATGTTCGTCATCTTACTGCTTGTGGATTCGAGCGCAAGCATGAGATTACCCTTGAGCTGTCCCTTGGCCCTCTGCAATTCGGCCTCTGTTATGGTGACCGGAAGCCCCCTCAGCTCCGAAACCACTATATCGACCACCTCCCTCAGGCTCTTCTCATTGGTGCCGGCATAGACGGCCCAGAGACCTGTATCGAAGAACGATTGGTGATAGGAGTATATGGAATACGCAAGCCCCCGCTCCTCCCTTATCTTCTGGAAGAGCCTTGAACTGTAGCCAGCACCCAGTATCGTATTGAGCAGGTGCATGGCATATCTATGTTCGCTCCTGTAAGGGATGCCCTCCAGACCGAGACAGATATGTGTCTCCGAGAGTCTCTTTGAGAATATGTTTAACCCTCCCCTGAACTCCGAAGGCAGGAGGGTATCTGGTGTCTTACCCTGCTCTATACCTCCGATGGTATCGTTCAGCCTCCTGACCACCGATTCCTCATCCAGTCTGCCACTACACGCTATTATAATGTTGTCAGGTCTGTAATAGTGGCTTATATGCCTGAGTATGCACTCCCTTGTAAAGCCCTTTATGGTCTCCAGGGTTCCCACCACCGGAAGCCCGAGGCCCTTATCGCCCCAGATGTTCCTGGTGAATAGTTCATGGATGTAGTCAGACGGGGTGTCTTCGATCATCTTTATCTCCTCTGCAATAATCTGCTTCTCCTTCAGTATCTCGGGCTCAGGGAATGTGGAGTTCAGGAACATGTCGGTCAGGAGATCGATCCCCCTGTCTATATATTCATCTATGACCTTTACATAGAAGGTGGTGGTTTCAGAAGATGTGAATGCATTGAGTTCTCCACCCATCGAGTCTATCTCCATGGCAAGGGTCTTTGCATCCCTGCTACGGGTCCCCTTGAAAAACATATGTTCAAGGAAGTGGGAGATGCCGTTCTCACTGGGGGACTCATTCCTTGAGCCGACCTTGACCCATATACCTATACACACAGAACAGGTATCCTCTGTCCTCTCTATCACCACAGGGATGTTGTTCTCAAGATGTACCTTTTTATACATGATTGATAAAAGATACCTTGAGTATTAAAAGAGGTCAACCCTCTGGGAAAGAATCCCTGTCAGGGGCGATATCAAAAGGCCTCAACGTCTCCGGTAGGTCTCTCTCCTTACACCGCCAGCCGCCTCTTTCTTGCTCAGGCGTATCCTGCCCATGCTATCGATCTCTATAACCTTAACGAGTATCTCCTGCCCCACCTTCAGCTCGTCAGAGACCCTGAGGATCCTCCTGTTGGCGATCTGCGAGATGTGGAGGAGTCCCTCAACACCTGGCAGTATCTCCACAAAGGCTCCAAAGTCCACAATCCTCTTGACCTTACCCATGTAGAGCTTTCCAACCTCTGGCTCTGCAACGATCCCGTTTATTATGTTCATGGCCTTCTTTGCTGACGCCTCATCAACAGATGCGATCTTTATGAGCCCTGTGTCCTCTATATCAATCTTTACACCGGTCTCCTCAATGATACCCCTGATCACCTTTCCACCTGTCCCGATGATGTCCCTGATCTTCTCAGGTTTTATCTGCATCGTGAATATCCTGGGGGCATGTGTTGCCAGGGTCTTTCTTGGCTGGGCGATAACCTCGGACATCTTCCTGAGGATGTAGAGCCTTCCCTGCCTCGCCTGCTCAAGGGCCTTGCTCATCACCTCCCTTGAGACACCACTGATCTTCACATCCATCTGGAATGCGGTGATGCCCCTCTCTGTGCCCGTCACCTTGAAATCCATGTCACCAAGGTGGTCCTCCAGGCCAAGGATATCCGTCAGTATTACAGTGCCCTGGGCCTCCTTTATCAGTCCCATTGCGATGCCTGCCACATGCGCCTTTATCGGAACGCCTGCATCCATAAGGGCGAGTGAGGCACCACACACCGTTGCCATTGAGGAGGAACCGTTGGATTCCAGTATGTCCGACACCACCCTTATGGTGTAGGGGAAGTCCTCCTTCTTCGGGCACATCGCCTTCAGTGCCCTTTCTGCGAGCATCCCGTGGCCTATCTCCCTACGGCCTGGTGCACGGAGTGGCTTCACCTCTCCAACACTGAAGGGGGGGAAGTTATAATGGAGCATGAATGTCTTCTTCGACTCTCCCTCAAGGGCATCAATGAGTTGTTCATCCTCGGAGGTACCAAGGGTGACGGCTGCAAGGCATTGTGTCTCACCCCTCACAAACAGGGCAGATCCATGTGCCCTTGGGAGGATACCGACCTCACAGTCTATAGGCCTTATCTCATCAGGCCTGCGGCCATCAACCCTTATGCCCTTCTGGAGTATCATGTTCCGCACATGATCCCTCTCAAGCTTATTAAAGATAAAGGATATATCCCTTGAGATGTCCTCTTCTCCTCTGTTAAGGGCCTCGATAACATCCTTCAGGATGTTGTCAAGGGCCTCCTGTCTCCTCAGCTTATCAGGTATGTTAACGGCCTCCTTTATCCTCTCAAGCGAGAGGTCAGATACAGACGCCATCAGGGCCTCGTCAATCACAGGTGGGGTAACAGGCCTCTTGGGTTTTCCGGCTATACGGGCCAGCTCCTTCTGAAGCTCAACTATCCGTTTTATCTCCTTATGGGCGAAATCAAGGGCCTCAAGCAGCGTGGCCTCCTGTATCTCGAGTCCCCATCCCTCCACCATCACCACCGCCTCTTCAGTCCCTGCAACTACAAGGGTAAAGTCACACTCCTCTGCCTCCTGAAGGTCAGGATTGAGGACGAACGAATCACCTACTATACCCACCCTCACCGCCCCTATGGGGCCATTGAACGGGATGTCAGATATACAGAAGGCTGCCGAGGTGCCGATGATGCCGAGTATGTCAGATATGTTCTCGCCACCAAAGGAGAGGACAGAGACTATCCCCTGGGTCTCTGAATAGAAGCCTTCAGGGAACAGGGGTCTTAATGGGCGGTCGATGAGGCGGGATGTGAGGACCTCTTTCTCCGATGGCTTCCCCTCCCTCTTAAAGAACCCCCCTGGTATCTTGCCGGCGGCGTATGCCTTCTCCTGATAGTCTATTGTGAGGGGAAAGAAATCGGTGTCTTCCTTTGCCTCTTTCTTTGAGACAACAGTCGCAAGGACGAGGGTATCGCCATACCTCGCTACAACTGCACCATCAGCCTGTCTTGCAAAACGTCCTGTCTCGAGTATGAGGGGTTTCCCTCTGAGGTCAATCTCAACGACATTCGCCATTCAGCATCACTTTCTCAATCCGAGCTCCTTGATGAGCCTCTCGTATCTAGCGCGGTCCTTCCTCTTGAGATATTCAAGAAGCCTCCTTCTCTGCCCGACCAGTTTCAGGAGTCCACGCCGTGAGTTATAGTCCTTCTTGTGAACCTGAAAGTGGGCGGAAAGGGAGTTAAGCCTCTCGCTCAAGAGTGCAATCTGGACCTCAGGAGAGCCTGTATCTCTCTCGTGGAGTTCAAAACGCTTGATGATCTCTTCTTTCTTTTCCTTTGTTAGGGGCATAGCCTCTTTCCTTGAAATGAGGTTTAAATAATTCTATCACAAGAGATGAGATGATGTAAATACTCTACCGGGGATTCTTACTGCCTGTGAGTCTTTTTGGATCGAGGAGTCTATCTGCCTCCTTCCTGCTCAGGATGCCCTTCTCCACGACCACATCCCTGACATCCCTTCCGCTCCTCATCGCCTCCTTTGCGACCTCTGCAGCGGCACCGTAGCCAATGATCGGGTTCAGGGCGGTGGCGATGGCGATGGTTGCATCTGCAAACTCCCTGCACCTCCTGACATTCGCCTTTATCCCCTCTATGCACCTCTTGGTGAAGGTATTTACGCCATTGGTCAGTATCTGGATCGACATGAGAAGGTTATATGCAATAACAGGCATCATGACATTAAGCTCAAGCTGTGATGCCTGCATGGCACAGGATATGGTTGTATCATTACCGATCACCTGATAACAGACCATATTGAGCATCTCTGCCATCACGGGATTGACCTTCCCTGGCATTATCGATGAGCCTGGCTGGACGGCCGGAAGCGTGATCTCTGCGAGGCCTGTCCTCGGGCCTGAGCTCATCAGCCTGAGGTCATTTGCTATCTTTGTGAGCGTGATGGCAACCGCCCTCAATGATGCGCTCATCTCGAGTGCGGGATACACATTCTGTATCCCTTCAAACAGGTTCTTTGAGCCTTTAAACCCTATACCTGTTATCTCCCTTATCTCCCTTATCACCATCTGCCTGAACCTTGGATGGGCATTTATCCCTGTCCCTGTTGCATTCCCACCTATTGGTAGATAGATCAGTGACCTCAGGGCGTTCTCAATGCGGGTGATATCATTCCTCAATGATGCTGCATAACCACTGAACTCCTGACCGAGCGTGATCGGGACGGCATCCTGGAGATGGGTCCTCCCTGACTTGACGATCTCCCTGAACTCCCTTGATTTGTCCTCAACCGCCTTCAGGAGGCCCCTGAGGGCAGGTATAAGTTCTTCCCTCACCGCCTCGGTGGCCGAGATATACAGGGATGTCGGAATGGTGTCATTTGTTGATTGTGCCATATTCACATGGTCGTTTGGGTGCACAATACTGTAATCACCCTTTCTGCCACCAAGTATCTCTATCGCCCTGTTTGCAATCACCTCATTGGCGTTCATATTCTGCGATGTCCCTGCACCTGCCTGATAGACATCCACAACAAACTCCTCATCATGCCTCCCCTCTATCACCTCTCTGCATGCCCTCTCGATCGCCCTGAACAACCTGCCATCGAGCATACCGAGGCTCCTGTTCGCCCTTGCAGAGGCGAGCTTGACGATGCCCTGCGCCCTTATAAATCGCCTTGGAAGCCTCAGGCCACTTACAGGGAAGTTCTGCCTTGCCCTCTCTGTCTGGATGCCGTAGTAGACATCCTCAGGCAGCCTTAGGGTCCCGAGGGAATCTCTCTCTATCCTCATAATGATCCTCCGTGGATATCGAAGATTAGTTTACCACAATAAGACCCAAAACAAAACACAGATGATACCGTTTTTTTGACACCCTGGTGATCCTGAATTATAATCATATTATGGATACATCCCTTGAGATAATCATCAGACTGATCCTTGGTGCCCTCCTTGGTGGTATTATCGGGCTTGAACGAGAGGTGCATGGGAGGTCAGCAGGGCTCAGGACCCAGCTGATAGTCTGTGTTGCAGCGGTCCTCATAATGATCGTCTCAGAGAATTACCATCTCTATCTTGAGCACATCAACCCTGCACTCAGGATCGATCCCGCAAGGATAGCCTCGGGTGCTGTCATCGGTGTTGGTTTTATAGGTGCGGGGGTGATCATAAAGAGTGGTTTTACAATAAGGGGGCTGACCACGGCTGCTGCCATATGGGTTGTCTCGGCCATCGGCCTCGCCATCGGGGCAGGCCTTTACGTCGAGGGCATCTCCACCTTCCTGATAACCATCATCGCCCTGATCATACTCAGGAGGCTTGAGAGGAACCTGAGGACCCTGCATTTCAAGGTCATCACCGTGACAACCGACAGGCAGAAGGATGCCGATAAGGAGATTGCCTCTGTCCTGTCTGAGCACGGCATAAACATCCTCTCCATGGATATGGAGGTGGACAGGTCAGCTGAAGAGTCCACCTTCATCTATACGGTCTCAACAGAAAAGAAAGAGGCTGTGAGAGACGCCTTCTTGAGACTTGGAGACATGGGGTTTGTGAGGAGACTGAAGGTGGACAGTCAGGACAGGTTCTCTGTCTAAGCGTTCAGTAGCTTATCAAATGGATACCTCTTCAGGAAGTCGATAAACCTCTCCACCGTGTGTGATGACTCCTTTGACTTCCTCCTTATGAGGGAGAAGTCCCTTACAAACTTGTCCTCCTTGAATGTGGCGGTCTTGAGGATACCGTATCGTGACTCCTTCTTGGCCGCCCATCTTGACACAATGGAGACGCCGAGGCCCTCTTCAACGGCACCCTTTATTGATTCGGTGCTCCCCATTATAAGGACTATCTTTAATTGCTGGGATGATATGCCGTGCTTTGAGAAATACTTCTCGATCATCTGCCTTGTGCCTGAACCCTCTTCCCTGAAGATCATCGGCTCTTTCGCAAGCGACATAACAGAGACGACCGACCTCTTTGCCCATGGATGATGGGGCGACATTATGAGGACCATCTCATCGGGTATGAGTTTTTCGACCAGAAGTTTCTGTTTTTTGACCTCACCCTCGACAAGGCCGATGTCTATGTTGCCTGCGTTCAGATAATCGACCACATTCTTTGTATTACCCACATGGAGGTGAACCCCTACCTTTGGATATTTCCTCCTGAAGTCAGCAACAACGTGTGGCAATATGTAGTTACCTATGGTGGAGCTTGCACCAACAGAGATAACCCCCTTTGTGAGACCCGTGAATTCTCCTATCTCCTTCTCTGCCGCTGCATAGAGTGAGTTTATCTCCTTCGCATACTTATACAACATCTCCCCGGCCTTTGTAAGGGTGATGACACAGCCCGAGCGGTTGAAGAGCTTTGTGCCATACATCTCCTCGAGTGCCTGGATCTGGAGGCTTACGGCAGGCTGGGTAAGACGAATAATCTCAGAGGCCCTGGAGAAACTCTTGGTCTCCGCAACTATACAGAAGACTTTTAGTTTATGATCATCCATCATAAAGGGTCAATAGGATTATAGACATATAATCATAACTTATCAGTCAGGCAAGAGTCAATACACCGAGGGGCGGGTCAGCCTCTGGGTCTCCTCCCTTATAGAGCGGAGGTGTGAGAGGAATTCTCTTTTGTCTTTATGCCCCATGAACATGGCTGTAAGCTGTGTGGTCATCGTCTCTTCTGTAAGGGTTGATTCCTCATTCAACCTCAAGAAGGCCTCAACCTTTCTATAGTATTTATAGGTGTTATACAGTTTCTCTGCCTCTGCAGGGTTCAAAAGGCCCTCCTTGGCCAGACGATTGATGGCTATCAGCGTATTCTGGACGAGTATCCTGGGGGCCTTCCACGCGTGATTTAGCTGTTTAAACTGCACATAAAACTCGATCTCCTCGATCCCTCCTGGCCCGAGCTTGATATCCATACCCTCTGACTCACGGGACAGCTCCCTTATTATCCTGTCCCTCATCTCAAGGAGTCCTTCCTGCCTTATCTCCCTGCCCCTCTTGACTATTACATCTCGTGCCATCTCGATAAAGGCCTTACCAAGCCTCCCGTCCCCTGCCACTGGTCTGGCCTTCAGGAGTGCCTGGATCTCCCACTGGTGCGCCTTCCTGAGATAGTAGTTTTTATACCCCTCTATGTTATTGACAAGGACGCCCTTTGAACCATCAGGCCTCAGTCGGGCATCCACATCGTAGATTATTCCATTGTCTGTGTAGGTGGTGAGGGCCCTCATTATCCTCTCTGCATGGGTCATGCCCTCAAGGCCCTCGGATAGGAATATTATGTCTATGTCTGAACCGAAGTTCATCTCCCTGCCACCAAGCTTTCCAAGGGCTATCACCGATAAGCCATCGCATCCAAGCATATCAACGATCACCCTTATGATCGCCTCAGCAAGGTGTGAGAGGCCCCTGAAGAGGTCATTTGTCTTTAATATATCGAGCAAAAAGAATATCCCTATCCTCACCTCCTCGAACCTCCTATAGCATGCAAGGGATGAACCAAGGGCACCACCCCTCTTTATCTTCCTCTTAAGGCTCTCCAGCAACATCCTCAGTGTCTTCATTATCCTCCACTCCTCGATGAGGAGGTCCAGATATATCTGGTCGCTGAGGAATATCCTTGTCAGATAGGGGCTGAGGGAGAATATCTTGATGATCCCCTTCATCAGCTCCTCCTGTTCCATAATGGCTGTGAGGTGGGCCGTCTTGATCCCGTAGGTCGTCAGGAGGCTCTCAATCCCTGCGATGGCCCTGTCAGGTGCCTCTGCGCTCAATGCATTCTCAAGGAGCGGTGGGATGACCTTTCTGACGATGGATCGCTCCTTCATGGTTCGGAACAGGCTCATATGTTCGCTTATGCCCTTGAGGTTCTTCAGACACCTCTCGATGTCCTGCACCTTACGGAAGGAGAGATAGCCCTTCAGCTCCTCATCACTCAGGTCTCCCTCGAGCAGATTCAACGCCTCGGCATGGACATCCTCAGTCGTGCCAAGGAGCGAATTATACATGTTTTTGATCTGCATCCGTCTCAGGCGGAGGTTTTTAAGGAAGCCCTCCCTGGACAGGAAACCCATCTCTTTTGAGAGGGCCTCGATCTCATTATCGGATATTGGCAGTCTATGGGTCTGGAGGTCTTCCCTCATCTGCAGTAGATGCTCGATCCTCCTTAAGAAGAGATAATTCTCAAACAGGATATGGATATCCTCATCAGGGATGATATTCATCTCTCTCAGTGCGTGTAGCGCCCTGAGCGTGTTGTTTGTCCTCAGGGATTCATTCTCTGCACCATATATGAGCTGGAAGGTATGGATGAAGAACTCCGCCTCTCTTATACCACCGTACCCCCTTTTTATATCATCGTGCGTGATGGTTGAATCAATCTTCTTCTTGAGCCCCCTTATCTCCTCTATCTCTGAGTAGTCGAGGGTCCTCCGCCAGAGAAAGGGCTTGATATCCTCCATAAACGCCCTGCCTATCTCCACATCACCTGCAACAGGCCTCGCCCTTATAAGGACCATCCTCTCCCATGTCCTACCCCATGATTCGTAGTATGTCCTGTAAGCCTCAAGGGGAAGGATGAGTTCTCCCTTCTGACCCTGTGGCCTGAGTCTCAGGTCAACGCGATAAACGATCCCCTCTTCCGTGTGGGACGAGAGGAGCCTGCTCCAGAGCTCTACGGTCCTGCTGTAGAACTCGTGGTTACTGATCCTGTTTGTCCTGACGCCAAAGGCTGTGAGGATGCCGGAGGTGCTGCCACCCCGCCTGCCATAGAGGGCTATTATGTCTATGTCAGAGCTGTAATTGAGCTCTTCTGCCCCTAACTTCCCCAATCCAATGAGGGCCATCCTTTTATCGGATGGTTCACCGTATCTCCGCTGGATGTTAGCCGTAGAGCATTTTAATGCTATAGAGATGAGCACCTCTGCAAGGGAGGTGAGTTCATCCATTGAGCCCTTTATGTCCGTGTCACCAAGAAGGTATCTCAATGTGACCCTCAGGAGATAACGCTTCTTAAAGACCCTTAGCCGTTTCATGATACCTGCGATATCCATCTCCTCGATCATCCCGAGCTCTTCCTCTGCCCTCTTAGCAACCAGGGTCTTCGTTATCCTCAACCCCCTCTCATTGATAGCAGATACCAGCTCTTCAGGATGGGCGATGCAGAAGTTCGCCAGAAACTGGCTTGCTGAGAAGAGCCTTGCAATCTCGGGGAGATGCTGGAGTGGAAGGGCCGTGTGCGGATTGAACTCGAATAACCTCCTCAGGTTTCTCTCCGCCCTTTCAGGGTCTGGTGTAGCGGAGGAGGCATCTGATATGCTTTTGAGCAATTCAGGGTCGATCTTCATGGAAGGCCCCATGGTGCTGAATAATTGCCTGATTTCTGGTAATATAGAGACTCACAATCAATTATTTAGGATAACCAAAACAGGAGGAAAAGTCATGAAGATGATATCTGCCATTATAAAACACTTTAAGCTTGATGATGTCAGGAAGGCGCTGACCAGCTCGGGCATACAGGGAATGACGATCATCGAGGTGAAGGGTTTTGGTAGGCAGAAGGGGCATGTTGAGCTCTACAGGGGGGCAAAGTATGAGGTGAGGTTCCTGCCGAAGATAAAGATAGAGGTTGCTGTGCCCGATGAGAAGGTCGAGGAGATAGTTAATATCATTACTGAGTCGGCAAGGACCGGAGAGATCGGGGACGGCAAGATATTCGTGTATGACCTCCAGGAGGTGGTAAGGATAAGGACCGCTGAGCGGGGCGAATCCGCCCTTTAGGCCTGAATTTTTTTTAATTTAAGAATAAGGGGGACAGGTAATTCCTGTCCCCCTCTCTTTTAGATATCAAAATACAGGAAGAACTCGTATGGATGTGGCCTCAACCTGAGCGCATCCACCTCGTTACTCCTCTTGTACTCAATCCATGTCCTGAGGGCATCCTCAGTAAACACATTGCCCTTGAGCAGGAACTCATGATCCTTCTCAAGGCTGTCCAGGGCCTCATCAAGGCTGCCCACTATCTGGGGTATCTTTGCAAGCTCTTCTGGTGGAAGGTCATACAGATCCTTGTCCATGGCCTCTCCTGGGTCGATCTTGTTCTCTATCCCATCAAGGCCTGCCATGAGCATAGCGGCAAAGGCAAGGTATGGATTACATGAGGGGTCAGGGAACCTCACCTCCACCCTCTTCGCCTTCGGGGATGGTGAGTACATCGGTATCCTTACTGCTGCAGAGCGATTCCTTGCAGAATATGCGAGGTTCACAGGCGCCTCAAAACCTGGCACAAGCCTCTTGTATGAATTGGTCGTCGGATTCGTCAGTGCCGCGAGTGCCCTTGCGTGTTTGAGTATCCCACCGATATAGTAGAGGGCCGTCTCGCTGAGGCCTGCATAGCCATTGCCTGCAAAGACAGGCTCTCCATTCTTCCAGATGCTCTGGTGTGTATGCATCCCTGAGCCATTGTCCTCAAATACAGGCTTCGGCATAAATGTGGCCGTCTTTCCGTGCCTGCGTGCCACATTCTTTACTATATACTTAAAGAGCATGAGGTTGTCCGCCATCTTCACAAGCGGGGAATACCTCATGTCGATCTCGCCCTGCCCTGCTGTGGCCACCTCATGATGCTGTGCCTCCACCTGGATGCCACACCTCTGCATGATGGTGACCATCTCGGTCCTCATGTCCTCGAGGCTATCGGTTGGTGGCACCGGGAAATAACCCTCTTTGTGCCTTGGTTTGTAACCAAGATTCGGGTTCTCCTCTCTGCCCGAGTTCCATATGCCCTCGATGGAATCGATGAAGTAATAACCACTGTGTGCGTTCTGGTCAAACCTTATGTCATCAAAGATAAAGAACTCTGCCTCAGGACCGAAATAGGCCGTATCTCCGATGCCTGTTGACTTCAGGTACTGCTCTGCCTTCTGTGCTATGTACCGGGGGTCCCTTGTGTAGGGTTCTTTTGTGATGGGATCAACGATGTTGCATATCAGGCTCAGGGTTGGATATTTCCTGAACGGATCAAGGATTGCTGTCTCTGGATCAGGGATGATCAGCATATCAGAGGCATGGATCGCCTGCCATCCCCTTATGGACGATCCGTCAAACCCTACCCCCTCTTCAAAGGTCTCTTCCTTGAGCTCCTCAATGGGGATCGAGAAGTGCTGCCAGACCCCAGGGAAGTCGATGAACTTGAAGTCCACCATCACGACATTGTTCTCCTTGGCAAAGGCCAAGACTTCCTTCGGTGTCATAATCTACCTCCTTTTTAGGTTTGTTCTGTAATTAAGAGAAGAACCCCTCGTAAAACCTGAAGGCCCTCCTATGATATTCTGTGTATAGGGCCTCGGTCTGCCTGAGCATCTCGTCAACATCAAAGCCTTCCTCATCCTTAAACCATTCCCTGATCATCTGGGGTGTAACCTCTATATGGAACTGCAGGGCATATACATTATCCCGATACCTGAACGCCTGATTCTCATACAGGGCAGACGAGGCAAGCCTCACCGCCTCTCTGGGTAGATCGAATGTATCCCCGTGCCACTGAAAGACACGGGCAGAGTCTGACCCGTCAAGGGAGAGGCTTGAGAACACGGGGTCCTTCATACCCTCATCTGTTATGTCAACAGTGTACCAGCCTATCTCCTTGGTCCTGCCAGCATAGACCCTTGCGCCAAGTGCATGGGCGATCATCTGGGCACCAAGGCATATACCAAGGAGCGGTTTCCTGGCGACCATAAATGCCCTTATTATCGCCACCTCGTAATTCAGGAACGGATAGCCTTCCATCTCATATACGGCCATCGGCCCACCCATGATCACAAGATGGCTATACTGCCTGACATCAGGCACCTCTGCCTTACAGTCATACAATTCAAGGATGCTATATGTGATCCCCTTCTCCCTGAGGAAGTCCTCTATAGTACCAGGACCTTCGGTCTCTATATTCTTTATAATCAGGACATTCATATCACATCAGGTAGCCTTCCTCACCGTGCTGATCAATATCCACACCTGTGGTCTCCACCTCCGGACTGACCCTGAGACCAGCAATTATACCAACAATCTTCAGGATAATGAAAGTAGCAATGGCGGTATAAAGCACCGTGGCCACCACACCTATCAACTGAACAGTGACCTGTCCTGATATGCTATTGATGCCCTCTGCAAATCCCTGACCACTGAAGATGCCAAGGCCTGTTGATGCAAATACACCTGTCAGTATCGTCCCGAGCATCCCTCCAACACCGTGGACAGGGAATACGTCCAGTGAGTCATCGATCCTGAGTACCTGTTTGATAAACTGCACGGCGTTAAGGCAGATGAACCCAGCAGAGATCCCTATCACAAGGGCACCTGCAGGCCCTACAAAGCCTGATGCCGGTGTAATGGTCCCGAGGCCTGCAACCATCCCTGTGACCGTTCCAAGGACCGTGGGCTTGCCGAACTTGATCCATTCATAAAACATCCATGTCATTGCCCCTGCTGCGGCAGATATGTGGGTGACAAGCACAGCCATTGCAGCATCACCATTGGCGGCAAGGGCACTGCCACCATTAAAACCGAACCAGCCCACCCAGAGCATCCCCGCGCCTGTAATGGTGAGCGTCATGTTATGGGGTGGGGTGAGAGAGTCAGGGAAGCTCCTGCGTGGCCCCATCACCAGGGCGGCCACAAGCGAGGCCACCCCTGCTGTTATATGGACAACCGTCCCGCCTGCAAAATCAAGGAGGCCCTTCTCCTGGAGCCATCCACCACCCCAGACCCAGTGGGTTATCGGCGCATAGACCAAGAGCAGCCATATGACAGAAAACAGGCATACGGCGGAAAACTTCATCCTCTCCGCAAAACCACCGATAATGAGTGCCGGAGTTATGATTGCAAAGGTCATCTGGAATATGGCAAAGAGCGATTCAGGGATACCCCCGCTCAGGGTCTCCTCCTTTATACCGGCAAAGAGGAACTTTGATAGGCCACCGAAGAAGGCATTACCGCTGGAGAAGGCTATGCTATAACCAACAACAAGCCACAGGAGTGTGACGATACCGGCAATGGCAAAGCACTGGATCAGGATGGACAGGACATTCTTGCTCCTTACCAGTCCACCATAAAAGAGTGCAAGCCCTGGTAGTGTCATGAAGAGCACCAGTGCCGTTGAGGTGAGTACCCACGCGGTATCACCAGGATCTGCCGAGGCGGTTTCAGCAGAGGCAGGCGTGGCCATAAAAAGCATGACAAGGATGGCACCAACACAGCCCCAGAGCGTCCAGTACCTATTGTATGTGGTTATCATATCGCCTCCTTCCCCCTTTCACCTGTCCTTATCCTTACCACGTCCTTAAGCTCATAGACGAATATCTTGCCATCCCCTATCTCCCCCGTCCTTGCGCTCTCCTGAATCGCATTTATCACCTCGTCGGCCTTCTCATCAGGCACGGCAACCTCTATCTTTATCTTCGGCAGGAACCTCACCTCATATTCAACACCCCTGTAGACCTCAAGGTGCCCCTTCTGCCTTCCAAAACCCTTCACCTCGATGATCGTCATTCCCTGCACCCCAGCGCCTGTCAGGGCCTCCCTGACTTCATCGAGGCGGAAGTGTTTGATCACGGCTGATATCATCTTCATGACCTGACCTCACCACAGGATACTTTAGGTAAAAAGAATCAAGAAGCGTGCCAAGATGAAAATCCTTTATTTTTAGTGGGTTAACCGACATAGGCCATACCTACAAAATCGTAATACATACAAAATTGTCAGACAATTTTGTGGCATCATATCCTTCCCCCTCTCAAGCCTGTATGCCTCTTGCCTCTGGATGGATCTGGAAATCAGGGTATGCCTCTATACCGTGCTCTCCCACATCCAGCCCTTCGAGCTCCTCCTCTCTGCTGATCCTGAGGCCGATGGTGGCCCTGATGACCCTGAAGAGTATGTAGGTGGTAGGGAACACCCAGAGGAAACAGGCCGATATCCCAAGCAGCTGGACCCCTATGATCCTCAGTGTTACGCCCTCCGCATTGAAGAGTCCTGCTGCGAGTGTCCCCCATGCACCACAGACACCATGCACAGAGACAGCACCAACAGGATCATCCACCCTGAGGACCTGATCGATAAAGACCACAGAAAGCACAACGATGACGCCGGCTATCAACCCTATTATCACAGAGCCTCCTGGAAGGACAGTGGCACAGCCAGCGGTGATACCGACCAGCCCTGCAAGCACACCATTAAGGGTCATCGATGCATCAGGCTTTTTGAACATGAACCATGACATGAGCATGGCACCCACTGCACCTGAGGCGGCAGCAAGTGTGGTATTAACGGCGATAATGGCGATATCTGTTGTTGCAGCCGTCGTGCTGCCAGGATTGAATCCATACCATCCAAACCAGAGTATAAATACGCCAAGTGCTGCAAGGGTGATGTTGTGTCCGGGTATCGCCTGAACCCTACCATCCACATATTTTCCTATCATGGGCCCCAATACCATGGCTCCGGATAGGGCTGCCCATCCACCAACGGAGTGCACAACCGTTGAGCCTGCAAAGTCAATGAATCCAAGGTTCTCAAGCCAGCCCGAGCCCCTGTATAGACTCCCCCATGCCCATGAACCAAAGACAGGATAAATGATGGCACTTATCACCACGGAGTACAGGAGATAGGCCACAAACTTTGTCCGCTCTGCCATGGCACCTGAGACAATGGTGGCGGCAGTGGCAGCAAAGACCACCTGAAACATCCAGAATGCAAGTATCCACGGGTCCTTATCCTGTGCGAAGTCACTCGGAAAGAAGCCGGTGGTTCCAAACCAGCCGGTCTTTGTGATTCCAAACATAATTGCAAAACCAACTGCCCAGTAAGAGATGGCACCCATTGACATATCCATCAGGTTTTTCATCACTATGTTTACAGCATTCTTTGACCTCGTGAAGCCTGCCTCAACCATCGCAAAACCTGCCTGCATGAAGAAGACCAGGAAGGCTGCGATCAGGGTCCAGAGAAAATCCGCGTGTCTCTGCACGGTCTTGACTGCCTCGGCATTGCCTGAGACCGTGGGAGCTGGCGCATCGGCAAAGGCCATCAAGGGAATCAGTAACACTAAAAACGAGACCGTCAATCCAGCGATCCTTTTCATCTTAAACCTCCATTAAAAGTTTAGAGAAAGACTGATACCACCATAAAGGATACGGCTATCACCATTTATCGCCTCAATGGCATCCTCTGCATCATCACTCAGGGGGGAATGAGTAGGCCATCACAGGCCCTACGGTAACATCCTTGCTGAGTGGGAGGTTCATGGATAGAGAGACCTCGCCATTGTGGAGATTACTGAAATCACCGATGCTGTATTCACTCTTAAGGTTATAGCCTGCTGATGCACCTATACTCACCTGTATCCCTTCTGAGGTCTCAAGGTCATATCCTATTGAGGCTGTAATAAAGGCACCTCTACCTTCGTCAAAATCATAGTAGAGGGCAAATGCAGGGCTGAGCAGTGTATCATATCCAACGGAGAGATAAAACTCCTGTGTGTCCTCCACACCATCAAGGGCATAGTAGATGTAGCCTGTATCAATACTGAACCTCTCCGCTGAGAAGCTGTAACTTACAGTCAGGTCGGTCTCATCATGCTCACCAGGGTCAGTATCATAATTGGCCCAGAGATTGGCACCAAGACCACCATAGGTAATCCCTACAGAGGGCTGGATGACAACACCATCACTCAACTTAAAGCCCCTCCACACATAGTTACTCATAACACTGACCGACGCACTGCCTGACACCCCTGCATCTGCGATGCCAGAGATCAGGGCCATTATGAATACCGCCATTGCAAAGGCCTTAAACCGTTTCATTGGGTCTCCTCCTTTCAGGATTACTCCTTTTTAAGTTATTTAAATGCACAGATCGTGCCAGGGTTAACTTATTAATTTTTAAAGATATTCGGTATGACCACTGGATACGAAATTGTAGATATATACATTTTTGTATCCATCACCACCCCTGATGTGGTAATGGCAGGGGATTTATGTTTATGATATGATCAATATGATGAAGGCCGTAGTGTTTGACGATGGACTGAGGTTTGTTGAGGATTATCCTGTGCCTGAGCCCTCAGGGGGAGAGGCACTGGTGAGGGTGTCGATGGCAGGGATATGCAATACCGATATAGAGATCACAAAGGGATACATGGGCTTTAAGGGCATAATCGGGCACGAGTTTGTTGGTGTGGTAGAAGAGGTAAGAGGGGGTGATCAGGGGTGGATGGGCAGGAGGGTGGTTGGTGAGATCAACTGTGGGTGCGGGGAGTGTGAATACTGCTTAAAGGGACTGAAGAATCACTGCCCCTCGAGACAGGTAATCGGTATCCGCGACAGGGATGGTGCAATGGCAGAGTATCTCACACTGCCACTGTCCAATCTCTTCGAGGTGCCAGAGGGGATCAGGGATGAGGAAGCGGTCTTTGTTGAACCGCTTGCAGCGGCCTTTGAGATAATCGAGCAGGTCAGGATAGAACCTGATCATAAGGTGCTTGTTATGGGTGATGGCAAATTAGGACTCCTCATATCCTCTGTCCTCAGAAATATCAACAAGGATGTGACACTCTCGGGCAAACACAGAGAGAAGCTGAAGGTAGCAGGCCAGATGGGCATAAAGGCAGTGCTTGCCGGTGAGCTTGATATAAAGGGACATTATGATATCGTCGTCGATGCCACAGGTTCAGCAGATGCCCTTGAGATGGCAATGAGACTCGTCAGACCAAGAGGGACTATTGTATTAAAAAGCACAGTTGCCGAGGGGAAGGATATGAACCTCGCCCCCCTTGTCATCAATGAGATTACACTGATCGGCTCACGCTGTGGCCCCTTCAGGCCTGCCATCGAGGCATTGCAGAAGGGCCTCATCAATGTATGGCCTTTGATAACGGGCATATACCCATTCAGCAAGGCTGAGGAGGCCTTCAAAAGGGCAACAGAGGGAGACTCACTCAAGGTCATCCTGAACCTCAGGGGGTGAGGATATCAGGCAATGAAGAGGGTTGTGATTACAGGTCTGGGGGCGGTTACACCACTTGGCAATACCATTGAGTCAACATGGAAGGCCCTTATAGATGGTGTATCAGGGATCGATGAGATTACCAGGTTTGATACAGACGGGCTCCCTGTGAGGATTGCCGGTGAGCTCAAGGGCTTTGTCCCTGGGTTATTCATACCTCAAAAGGATATAAACAGGCTTGACCCCTTCATCCATTATGCCACCGCCTCGGCCATGATGGCTGTTGAGGATGCAGGGCTCGGGCATGATCCAGGACTTGACCCTGCAGCGGTGATTATCGGTTCAAGCAGGGGAGGGATAGTGAGCATTGAGGTGGCCATGGATGGTTATCTATCAGGGAAGAGGCCCTTCTTCTCCGCATATCTCATGTCCCAGAGCACTATAAGCATGGCCTCATCATACATAGCCATGAGACTCGGGATAAGGGGGCAGGTGCTGGGGATATCAACTGCCTGTGCATCCGGTGCCAATGCCGTTGGAGAGGCTATGAGGCTTATAAGGGATGGTGAGGTTGATATAGCCCTTGCAGGTGGTGCAGAGGCACCAGTATGCAGGGTTGCGGTAGGTGGTTATGCCTCATCTGGTGCACTCTCAAGGAGAAACAGCGAGCCCAAGAGGGCAAGCAGACCATTTGACAGGCAGAGGGATGGCTTTGTGATAGCCGAGGGCGCATGTGTGCTTGTGCTTGAGGAGATGGATCATGCGTTAAGCAGAGGTGCAAGGATTTACGCGGAGGTCTCTGGCTATGGCAGGTCTTCTGATGCATTTCACCAGACAAGGCCTGATGTCAATGGAGAGGCAAGGGCGATGGAGAATGCACTGAGGGACGCTGGTGTGGCCATTGATGAGGTGGGTTATATCAATGCCCATGCCACATCAACACCATATGGAGACAGGGTGGAGGCAGATGCGATAAGCAGGGTCTTTGGTAAGAGGAGGGATGATATCCCTGTCAGTGCGTGCAAGTCCATGCTCGGCCATATGCTTGGTGCATCCGGTGCCATCGAGGCGGCGATAACTGCCCTTGCAATTTATAAAGGCATGATCCCACCAACCATAAACCTTGATGAGCCCGAATGTGACCTGAGGCATGTGACATCAACCATGAACCAGGATATAGAGGTTGCCATCTCCAATTCATTCGGCTTTGGTGGCATCAACACCGTGCTTGTGTTCAAGAGGTTTGAGGGTTAGAAGAGGCTGGTCTGCTGTGGTTCATCAGTGGGGGATGTGTCCTCTTCTACAGGTGCTTCGTGGAATATGTCTATCTTCCCGTATACACCGTCATATCCAGGGGTGATCCTTATCTCTCCCTTTCTCACCCTGATGATGCCCTCTGCTATCCTCCTGTCCATGCTCCTGTAGAGGTCATCCTCTGGGAGGTCAAGCAGTATCTCAAACTCTGTGTATGATGATGTAAGCCTTTCATACTCCTTCCTTACCTTGGCTGTGTTAACACCGGCCTTGAAGGCATCTGCTATTATCTCTTCAAGGGGGATCAGGTGTTTTGATGGTATCGCCCCATGAGGCACAAAGCCCTCCTCCCTGTCTGCAAGCTCTTCAACCCTGTTCATCACACCAACGGTCAGTGGCTTTTTACAGACAGGACATATGCCCTTATGCCTCTTTGTCTCCGAGGGCGAGAACAGCACATTACACATCCTGTGACCATCAAAATGATACTTCCCCTCCTCTGGAAAGAACTCAATGGTATAGAGGAAACGATCTCTATCCTTGTTCCTTATAACATCCATGATCTCATGGTAGCTCATGTCACAGTCAAACACATTCGCCTCCCTTCCTATCTTATTGGGTGAATGTGCATCAGAATTTGAGATCAGGGTTACCCTGTCAAGTGCAGAAAGCCGCCAGTTCATCTCGGGATCCGAAGACAAACCGGTCTCAATGGCGTAGATATATCTTGAGTATTCACCAAAACACTCCTCTATGGAGTCGAACCCCGAATTGCTCCCAAAGATGGAGAACCATGGTGTCCATGCATGGGCAGGGACAAAGAGGCACTCAGGTGATATGTCGAGGATCATCTTGATGAGGTCTCTGGCAGGTGTGCCGAAGGTCGGTCTCCCATCAGAAAGGAGGTTGCCGTGTTTCTCAAGTATATTATTGATCCTCTCGGCAACCTCGATGCTTGGCGCCATCACTATGTTGTGTATCCTTCTCATCCTTCCTTTGTATGAATATATACTGCTTATCTCGGTGGTAAGCATAAAGCGGACGGATGGCTCGAGGGGGCTTGTGTAAAGGCCATCCTCGGCCTCTTTAAGGGATGACCTCAGGTCTTCAAAATACAGGGGATGGGTGAAATCGCCTGTACCAAGGAGGCTTATCCCCTTTCTCTTTGCCCACATGGCCATGGAGTGGATATTCATCTCCCTGCTTGTTGCGCGACTGTACCTTGAATGGACATGTAGATCAGCTATTATCCTGCCCATATCGAACCCCTTTTATCCAAATAATACTAAAAATCTCAAATATCTGTCTCGTATATCCTGTATCTTTTATATAACCTCCCATCAACCATCCTGATGAGGTTCTGCACAGGATAATTATCCTCAAGTATCCAGGAAAACTCAACCCTCCTGTAACCCCTTCTGCTCCCATGTCTGAATGCCTCTGTAAAGAGGAGGGCATCGACACCACGCCTCCTGAACCCCTCCTTTATACCGAGTAGCAGGAGCCTCACATCCCTTATCCCCCTGGAATACCATAAGGCCTTGAATATCCCGAACGGGAAGAGCCTCCCATTGAGCCGCTTCAGGACATAGTTTATATCAGGCAGTATCATCATGAAACCGACAGGTTCATCCCCGTGTTCTGCGATGAGGGTAAGCTCTGGTATTATTATCTGTTTCAGCCTTCCAGCCATGTATTCGATCTCCTCATCGGTCATGGGGACGAAACCCCAGTTCTCCTGCCATGCAGAGTTATATATCCTCTTAAACGCCGCCAATTCCTCGCGGAAGCGCCCCATGTCGATCGGTCTTGCCCTCAGGCCATTCCTTCGCGCAACCTCAGCGACCCTGTATATCTTCTCGGGCAGTCTCTCGGGTATGTCTATGATATAGGCGAAGAGGTCCTTTGCCTTTCTGAGCCCGCACCCTTCAAGGAGGGTCTTATAATAAGGATGATTATAGGGCATCATTATCATTGGGGGTTCATCAAAGCCATCGATAAGCAGTCCGCACTCTTCATTGGTGGAGAAGTTCATAGGCCCCCTCATGGTATGAAGGCCCTTATCCCTCAACCATTCCTTTACCCTCTCTATGAGGGCATTGCATACAGATGGGTCATTGATACACTCGAAGAAGCCGAAAAATCCTGCCTTCTCGCCTGTGAAGTCAATATGTGCATCGTTCTTTATAGCCACGATCCTGGCCACCACCTCCCCATCCCGCCTTGCTATAAAAGGTATGACCTCTGCGTGCCTGAAGAAGGGGTTTTTATGTGAGAACTGCTCCCTTATCTCCCTTAGAAGCGGTGGGACCCAGTATGGGTCATCAGTATATAACTTGAATGGAAGGTTCAGAAATTCTTTGAAGTTCTTTTTATCATGGGCAGGTAAGACCTGAATCAATTGTGTATGTCCCTTCCCGTAACTGCCAACTACTGTCTCTAAATGATGCCCAGTTCCTTACCAACCTCCCTGAACGCCTCAAGCACCCTGTCAAGCTGTTCATCTGTATGGGTTGCCATATAGCTTGTCCTTATCAGTGCCCTTCCATTGGGGACAGCAGGACTCACCGCAACATTGGCAAATATCCCCCTGTCATGGAGCATCCTTGCCATCCTGAATGCCTTCATATCATCCCCGACGATAATGGGTATTATCGGTGTCTCGCTATCACCTGTATCAAAACCAAGGGCCTTGAACCCCTCGAGCATCTTCCTTGTATTCTTCCAGAGGCGCTCCCTTCTCTCGGGTTCATTCTCGATGATGTCCACTGCTGCGCTTACAGAGGCTATGGATGCAGGTGGGGGACTCGCACTGAATATAAGGGATCTGGCAAAGTGTTTAATATAATGTATAACCTCCTCGGATGCGGCTATAAAACCACCTATAGAGGCCAGTGATTTTGAATATGTTCCCATTATCAGGTCAACCTCATCCTCAAGCCCGAAGTGTTCCGCAGTGCCTCTTCCTGTCTTTCCGAGCACACCTATACCATGGGCATCATCCACCATCACCCTTGCATTATACTTTCTGGCAAGTTCGATAACCTCAGGCAGGTTCACAATATCACCCTCCATACTGAATACGCCATCCACCACTATCAACTTCCCCCTGTCGTTATACTGCCTGAGCAGCCTTTCGAGATCATCCATATCATTATGCCTGAACTTCTTTATCTCACTGAATGAGAGCCTGCATCCATCGATTATGCTCGCATGATCCATCTTGTCAATGAGCACCACATCATCTTTGCCTGCAAGGGCCGAGATCACCCCAAGGTTCGTCTGATAGCCTGTTGAGAATACAAGGGCGGCCTCCTTACGCATAAAACGGGCAAGCTTCTCTTCAAGCTGGACGTGTATATCAAGTGTGCCGTTCAAGAACCTGGAACCTGCACATCCAGTGCCATACCTTCTGAGGGCCTCAATGGCTGCATCCTTTACCCTTGGATCATTTGTAAGCCCGAGGTAGTTATTCGAGCCGACCATTATCATCCTCTTACCATTGACCGTCACCTCTGGCTCCTGGGCACTCTCTATCACACGGAAGTATGGGTAAAGACCTGCCTCCATCGCTTCCTTGGCAGCAGTGAACTTCTTGCACTTCTCAAATATGTCCAGGGCCTTCTTTATATCCATCCGTGAATCCTGTACCAGTCTGCTGTCCATCTCATGCCTTCTCTTATACCCACCTTGGGATTATATCCAAGCTCCCTTCTTGCCCTTGTTATATCACACACCCAATCATTATACATGATTTCTCTAATCTTGTCCCTGTTTATCATGCTTGTCTTACCAGTAATTTTACCAATCCTGTCACCAAAAATACCAATCAACCGTAACAGCATCCTTGGGAGCCTTAGCCTGATAGCCCTCCTCCCAAGGGCCTCCTCTATCTCCTCTATTATTCTGTCATTAGAGTATACCATACCATCAGAGATAAAATAGACCTTTCCTATGGCCTCATCCTTTATAACAGACAGCACTATCGCATCTATCATATCATCTATATACACAAGTGATGTATGACCCTTCCCCCAGTAGGGCACAACACCCTTATTGATCAATCTGAAGAAGAGGCAGAACTGCCTGTCCCTTGGACCATATACCACCGAGGGCCTCAGAATGGATACAGGGATCCTTGAGCTATAATTGATGACCACCTCTTCCCCTTTCAGCTTGCTCCTGCCATAATGGGAGACAGGGTGTGGCCTGTCATCCTCTGATGGCAGATCCTCGACCCCTGATGCAGGCCCATATGCCGAGAGGCTACTGAGATAGACAAATCTTTTAATATCATGATTGTTCCTGTCAACCGCTTCTATAAGGTTCTGTGTGCCCTTCTCATTGACCGTATAGAAGTCTGCCTCATCATTTGCCTTTATCAGGCCTGCAAGATGGAATACATAATCATAACCCCTCACACGGCCCTCCAGAGAGGCCCTGTCACGGCAGTCCCCATACACGAAGTTTACATTGAGCCCCTTCAGCCATCTTACATCGGAGGCCTCACGCCTCAGACAGTGAACCTCGTATCCCATATCTATGAGCCTCTGGGCAAGGTGACTCCCGATAAACCCGCTCGCACCTGTGATGAGGGCCTTCATGGTCTCTTGTAATAAGAGTGCTGGGGATTAATTCTTATTACGGGGACGGATGAATGCATTTGCAAAAATAGGATAAACAGAGCCTTACCGATTGTCAAGTGAGAAGATTTTAAATTAATTTACACCTGAAGGGAATATGTATTATATTACAGATATGGGCGTGTGGCGGAACTGGCAGACGCGCCAGACTTAGGATCTGGTGGGATAACCCGTGGAGGTTCGAGTCCTCTCACGCCCATTATGGTGATTCATATCACACAACAATGGTGGTTAAAGATCCTATAATTTTAGAAGGTTTTTGTGATCTATCGTCCCCCAGAGAGTGGTATGTATTTGTTGACTTTTGATGAGATTTGGGCTAACTTTAAGATATGGCCGCAAAGTTAGGTCAGTTACTTCTGAATAACAACCTCATCACAGAGGAGGATCTGAAGAAGGCACTCGAACTCCAGGCAAAGAATGGTGAGCGACTTGGCTCGGCACTCGTGAAACTGGGCGCTATAAGTGAAGAACAGCTTTTGAACTTCCTGAGCAAGCAGTATGATGTGCCGGCCATAAACCTCTCTGAATATAAGATTGACCCCTCTCTAACAAAATTCATACCACATGATGTGGCATCGAAGTATCTGATATTCCCTGTTGCAAAGGTCGGTGCAACCCTCACAATAGCCATGGCCGACCCATCAAACATCTTTGCCATAGATGACATAAAGTTTATGACAGGATATAACGTGGAACCTGTGGTTGCCTCAGAGTCTGCGATAAGGGAGGCGATAGCCGAATATTATGGCGAGCAGGATGCGCTCCAGAATGTAATGGACAGCCTTAATATCTCTGAAGGTGCCGACCTCGACCTCGTCCAAGAGACCGAGGAAGAGGTGGATATCAGCGAGTTGAGACAGGCCGTTGAGGAGGCACCTGTAGTAAAGCTCGTAAATGCCATACTCACCGAGGCAATCGAGAAGGGCAGCAGTGATATACATATCGAGCCTTATGAGAAGCAGTTGAGGATAAGATACAGGATTGATGGTGTGCTCTATGACATAATGCAGCCACCTCCAAAACTCCGGGCAGCGCTCACATCAAGGATAAAGATCATGGCAGACCTCGATATAGCCGAGAGGAGGCTTCCTCAGGATGGAAGGATCAAGATAAAGGTCAAGGGGAGGACCATCGACCTCCGTGTCTCCACCCTGCCAACCATATTCGGTGAGAAGATCGTCATGAGGATACTGGACAGGGGCAGTCTCGTCCTTGACCTCACAAAGCTTGGGTTTGAACAGAAACAGCTGGAGGACTTCACAGAGGCCATAAATTCACCATATGGAATGGTGCTTGTAACGGGTCCAACAGGAAGTGGTAAGACCACAACCCTCTACTCTGCCCTGAGCACGATAAACAAGGTGGGGGTTAATATAATGACTGTAGAGGACCCTGTTGAATACAACCTCCCTGGCATAAACCAGGTTCAGGTCAAGGAGGAGATAGGACTGACCTTTGCCTCTGCACTCAGGGCATTCCTCAGACAGGACCCTGACATAATAATGGTTGGCGAGATACGAGACTTTGAGACAGCGGAGATAGCGGTAAAGGCAGCGCTTACGGGCCACCTCGTCCTCAGCACCCTTCATACAAATGATGCACCCAGCACTATCTCAAGGTTGCTGAATATGGGTGTTGAACCCTTCCTCGTTGCTGCCTCAGTGATCCTGATCCTGGCCCAGAGGCTTTGCAGGAAGGTGTGTCAGCAGTGCAAGGAGGTGGAAAACGTCCCCATACCTGCGCTTGTGGATATAGGCTTCTCCGAAGAGGAGGCAAGGACGGTCAAGTGTTTCAAAGGCAGGGGCTGCTCCGCATGCAATGGGACCGGATACAAGGGCAGGATAGCCCTGTATGAGGTGATGCCATTGGGGGAGGAGATAAAGGAACTTATCCTTGAAGGTGCCTCGGCATCTGAGATAAAAAGGACAGCGATACGCCTTGGCATGAAGACCCTCCGTATGAGCGGGCTTACGAAACTGAAGGAGGGCGTCACATCCCTCGAGGAGGTGTTAAGGGTAACGTTTGGTGATTAAATAAAAAATAGATTGATAATTTATAAGAGGTTAGATTAAATTAAGATATGGCATCTTTATACGATCTATTAAGGATCATGGTTGAAAGGGGGGCGTCAGACCTCCATATAACCACTGGCTCGCCACCCCGCCTCAGGATACATGGCAGACTGGTTCCCATGGATGATCAGCCGGTACTTACCCCTGCTGATACAAAGGCCCTGTGCTACAGCATACTCACCGACAGACAGAAACATAAGTTCGAGGAGCAGAGTGAACTTGACCTCTCCTTTGGTATAAAGGGCCTGAGCAGATTCAGGGCAAATATCTTTATGCAGCGCGGGGCCGTGGCAGGTGCATTCAGGGCCGTGCCCTTCCATATAAGATCGTTTGAGGAGCTCGGCCTGCCTGATATAGTGAAAGAGCTCGCAAGAAAACCAAGGGGGCTTGTGCTGGTCACAGGACCCACAGGGTGCGGGAAGACCACAACCTTAACAACCATAATAGATTTTATAAACAGGGAGAGGGAGGAGCATATAATCACCATAGAGGACCCTGTAGAGTATCTACACTCTCACAAGAAGTGCCTTGTGAACCAGAGAGAGGTAAACTCTGACACGGCATCATTCAAGGATGCACTCAAGTATGTCCTCAGGCAGGACCCCGATGTCGTGCTCATAGGGGAGATGAGGGACCTTGAGACCATCCAGGCAGCCCTAACGGTCTCTGAGACAGGGCACCTGACCTTTGCAACACTCCACACAAACACCGCTGCACAGACGATAAACCGAATAATAGATGTCTTTCCACCGCATCAGCAGGAACAGATCAGGGTACAGCTCTCCTTTGTCCTTGAAGGAATAATATCCCAGCAGCTACTGCCAAAGAAGACAGGCGATGGAAGGGTGCTCGCCCTTGAGATACTCATACCAACACCCGCCATAAGAAACCTCATAAGGGAGGACAAGGTGCATCAGATATACTCCATGATGCAGACAGGCCAGGAGAGGATGGGGATGCAGACGATGAACCAATCCCTCTATGAATTATATACAAAGGGGCTCATCAGTTATGAGGTCGCCCTGAGCAAATCACCCATACCTGAGGAGTTTATCAAGATGACTGAAAGGACACCTGTCGGGGGTGTGAAGAGGAGGTAAGATGCCAACGGTATTCCAATGGGCAGGTAAGACAACAAAGGGCACGATAGTAAAGGGTGAGTTGACGGTAAACACAAAAGAAGAGGTCATCGCCTATTTAAGAAAGCAGAACATCATACCAACCACCATCACCCCAAAGGCAAAGAGGGCACTCAGCCTCCCCTTCCTGGGCAGGGTGAAGGATAAGGATCTTGTCATCTATACAAAGCAGTTCTCCACCATGATAGATGCAGGACTGCCCCTTGTCCAGGCCCTTGAGATACTGGAGGAGCAGACAGAGAACAAGACCCTTGCCAAGGCCATAGGAGAGGTGAGGGTCGATGTAGAGAGTGGTTCCACCTATGCAGACGCGCTCAAGAAACACCCGAGGATATTCTCAGACCTCTATGTCAACATGGTCGCTGCTGGAGAGGCTGGTGGAACACTGGATATCATCCTCTCACGGCTTGCCGACTATATAGAGAAGGCCATGAAGCTCAAGAGGAGGGTCAGGGGCGCCCTGATCTATCCATCGGTGATAGTCTCTGTTGCGGTCCTTGTCATTGCAGTCATCATGACATATGTCATCCCTGTCTTTGCCAAGATGTTCGAACGCCTCGGTGGTGTCCTGCCTCTGCCAACGAGGATAGTCATAGCGATCAGCAACTTTATGAATGGCCCTGGTGGACTCCTTATATTAGGCGGTATAATTGGCCTTATAATATTCATCATCCAGATCAGAAGGACAGAAAGGGGAAGGAAGATAACAGACGCGATGTTTCTCAAGCTCCCCATCTTTGGCGTCCTGCTGAAGAAGGTCGCAATAGCAAAATTCACAAGGACACTGGGAACACTCATAAGTAGTGGTGTCCCCATACTGGATGGCCTCAACATAACCGCAAAGACATCGGGCAACAAGGTAGTTGAGGAAGAGGTCATGAAGGTGGGGAAGGCCGTGGCCGAGGGTAAGACCATTGCAGAGCCCATGCGTGAATCAAAGGTGTTTCCGCCAATGGTTACACAGATGATCGCCGTTGGAGAGACTACAGGCGCGGTGGATACGATGCTCAACAAGATCGCTGATTTTTATGATGAGGAGGTGGACAGCACGACAGCGAATCTTACAGCCATCATGGAGCCACTCCTGATAGTATTCCTTGGTGTGACCATTGGATTTATAGTTGTATCAATGTATCTGCCCATATTCAGACTCATAACCCTTATTAAATAGACGACAGGATGGGCATGTGACAAGAGGGTAGTATATACAAAACCATGGTCCCTCATCCCTCTGAATAGATGACCGACACCCTCTTCAAGAAGATTCGCCTCTTTATCATTATCAGATTATTTGTTGTAACCCTCCTTTTAGGCTCATTCTATATCCTGAAGATAGGCTATGACAGGATATACAACAACACGGCATTCTCATACCTGATCGCCTCCCTCTATCTGCTGACGATCATCTATGCCCTGGCACTGGAATGGATAAAAAAGGCCAACTGGCTAACGGTATTCGCATATATCCAGATAATAATAGATGTTATTGCAGAGACCTTGATCGTGTTCCTCACAGGTGGCATCGCAAGCTGGTTCTCCTTTCTATACCCCCTGAGCATTCTATCGTCAACCATCCTTTTAACCAGTCGTGCATGCTATATAATCGCAACCATCAGCAGCGTCCTCTATGGCCTCTTGCTCATCCTCCAGTTCTATAAGATTATACCCCTGTCCACCGACATCCCCTTTACACCAAAGGAGTATTTTTATAACACCTTTGCCAATATCACTGCATTTTATCTCATCGCCTTTCTCAGTGGCTATCTCTCCGAGAGACTCTACAGGACGACAAAGACCCTTGAGGAGAAGGAGACCGTGTTGAGTGACCTGAAGGTCCTGAGCAGGGACATCATCGAGAGTATGCCAGGAGGGGTCTTCACCACAGACCTGGACAGGAGGATCATCACCTTCAACAGATCCGCCCAGAAGATTACGGGGTATAAACCCGAAGAGGTTATGGGGAGGAGACCTGAGGATATATTCCCCTTTCTTAAAGGTGTAGGGTTCCAGAGGAGGACAGAGGGAGAGATAGTCCGTAATGGGAGAAGGATTATCATAGGTATCGGTTTCTCAAAGCTCAGGAACAGCTTTGGAGAAGAGGTAGGCCTGATAGGCACCTTCCAGGATCTCACGGAATTAAAGGCGATGGAGGCAGAGATCAAGAAGAAGGAGAAATGGGCACTCATAGGAGAACTCTCAGCATCTGTCGCACATGAACTGAGGAATCCACTCGCATCATTAAAGGCCTCTGTCGAGATGCTCCTCAACGAGAATATGCCAGGCTACCATGCAAGGCGCCTTGCAACCATCGCCCTGTCCGAGATGGAAAGGCTCAACAACATAGTCACGGACTTCCTGATCTATGCCCGTCCTCCAAAATTAAATTCAACCACCTTTGATCTCCACAGGGTCCTCAGGGATGTAGTGGCCCTCCTGCAGAGCACAGAAAGAGAGGACAAAAGTGTTAAAATAATCTCAAGGCTGGATGACGAATTAACCATTACAGGGGACTCCAGACAGCTGCAGCAGGTATTTTGGAACCTCGGGACAAATGCGATAGATGCGGTCTCTGAAGGCGGGGTAATTGAGATATATACCAACAAGAGGGATGCAACCGTGGAGGTGGTCTTCAGGGACAACGGGGTTGGCCTTAACAGTAACGATATGGAGAGGATCTTTTATCCATTCTTTACAACAAAGGAGAAGGGTACAGGCCTCGGGCTTTCTATTGCCCAGAGGATCATAGAGGAGCATGGTGGAAGGATAGCGGTAACCTCAGAGGGTAAGGGTAAAGGGGCCACCTTCACCGTGATACTCCCTGTTAATCCACCATCCTATAGAGCATGAAGGTATCAAAGGGCAACATACTCATTGTAGATGATGAGAGGAGCATGAGGGAGGTCCTCGAGATCTTCCTCAAGAATGAGGGTTATAGTGTGGTCACTGCTGGAGATGGCATGGCGGCGATTGAGGCCCTTAAGAAAGACATCTTTGATCTCGTCATCACGGATCTGAAGATGCCAAACATCGATGGCATCGAACTCCTGAAGACCATCAAGGAGACATATCCTGATACCGTGGTGGTCATTATTACTGCCTTTGGGACTGCAGAGTCTGCTGTGGAGGCCATGAAATTGGGCGCATTCGATTATATACAGAAACCCTTCAGGATGAATGACATAAGGCTTGTGGTGAATAACGCCCTTGAAAGACAGAGGCTCACTGAAGAGGTATCAATCCTTAAGAGGCAGGTAGAGGTTCCATCACTCGAGAACATAATAGGCCAGAGCCCTGTCATGCTCGAACTGTTCTCCATAATAAGGAAGGTCGCATCAAGCGATGCAAATGTCCTTATCACCGGTGAGAGTGGCACAGGCAAGGAACTGGTGGCAAGGGCGATACATAACCTGAGCGTCAGAAAGGATTCCCATTTTGTGGCTGTAAACTGTGCAGCCATCCCTGAGGGCCTGCTTGAAAGTGAACTCTTTGGCCATATGAAGGGTGCATTCACTGGGGCAAGCTCAAACAAGAAGGGGCTCTTTGAGATAGCTGACAAAGGAACGATCTTTCTGGATGAGATAAGCGAGATGCCATCAGGCCTTCAGGCAAAATTATTGAGGGTGATCGAGGACAGGACGATCAGAAGGGTCGGGGGTGTCTCTGATATAAAGGTTGATGTAAGGATAATATCAGCAACGAACAGGGACATCAGATCTGCTGTGGCTGGGGGTGACTTCCGTGAGGATCTATATTACAGGCTTAATGTCCTCTCCATACATGTCCCTCCGTTAAGGGAACGCAGGGAAGACATCCCCCTGCTTGCAAACCACTTCCTGGGCAAATTCAGCGCAAACAAGAAGAGGTTCACCGAAGAGGCCCTGGAGCTATTGAAGAGTTATCCTTGGAGGGGCAATGTAAGGGAGCTGGAGAACATTATAGAAAGGATAGCACTCCTCTGTGAGGATGAGATAGTGGATGTGAAGGACCTCCCTGAGGAGATAAGATATACAAAGACCGCAAAATATGCCCAGCCACTCCCATCACCAGCGACAGGCCTCCCGTCAGAGGGGATCGACTTCGAGAGGGTAATAGAGGATATGGAGAAGGCGTATCTGATTGAGGCGCTTGAAAGGGCCAATGGCGTAAAGACAGAGGCTGCGAGGTTGCTCAACCTCTCCTTCAGGTCATTCAGACACAAACTGAAAAAATACGGTATAGAGATAAAAAAGGTGCCTGAACAATGAGTGGCGGGAGTGTGTGGGAATCGAACCCACCCTTCCCGCTTGTGGCGGGAAACACCGGATTTGAAGTCCGGGAGGGACACCAGAACCCTATACACTCCCACAATTGATAATAATTAATCTCTCCACGAAAGGCAACACTTACCTGACCATCCATGGCATCAATTCATCCTCTATCACCCTCTGTGTGAGCCTTCCACTATCAAAATACTCCCTGAGTATCTTCACATAATACCTTGCCCTTTTATATCCCTCAACCCTGGCCTTCTCTATAATATCCCACTCGCCTGTGGCCATAAAGCCCTCATACGCCTCTATTATCTCAGGGAATATCCCCCTTCTATAGCCACTGTGGAGTGCAACATAAAAGGCCAGTGACCCCTCCTTCTTGTTCTGAATAATATGTGCAAGCATCCCCTTCTTACAGGTGTCAGATAGCACATCCTTAACAGCCCTCAGAAACAGCTCAGCCCTGCTATACGGGATATTCATGAGCACCTCCCTCCACCACCTTCCAAGCACCCCCCTCTGTGAGGCCTCTCCAAGCTCATGATGCACATATGTGGCAAGCTCCTCGTCTGTGAGTCTCTCAAAGGCCCCCTCAAGATCCTCATGGTCTAAGTCTTTTGAGATGCCATACTCTCTAAAGGCGCGGAAGAGGACGCTCCCACATCTACTGCCTGAGATCTCTTCAAATTTACCCCAGAGAAAGAACCTCATTGCATCCTGCCTTGCAATAATGGTATCTCCCTGGAGCATGGCAGGGGATGTTGAGAGATCCCGTGAGATCTCCCTGCCGCATATGTATATTGTGTATCTACCACATCTAAGTTGTTTTGAGAGCTCTGAAAGCATAAAGAATGGCTTTAGAAGGTTCCCATACCCAGCGGCATACAGATAGCCGTATCCGGAAATCTGGGAATTTATCCCCCTCACATCAAAGGGTCTGTAATACCTGCCCATGACCTCGATATCCTGAAACTCTGATGAACTGAGCCTCATCCACAGGGCCTCCCTTTCGCCTATCCACTCCCCTATCTCCTCATTGTCCACCCTGTCCCATGGCATCAAGCCCCTTTCGGCCTTATACAGATCCCTCAACCTCAGGAGGAGCCCACATGGTGAATAAAGCCCCCAGTATCTTGCGTCTGAGATATTGCAGTTGTGTTTTACCTGTGAGGCGATATGATCGATATCGAGCATATCTATTCTTTTAAATGGAGTAACTTCCTCACATCTCCGACACGAAGGGTGATCTTATTGCTGTCAAGATGTTCAAGATACGGGAGCGCATACTTCCTTGTTGTATTGAGCATATCTCGGAACTCCGAGACGGTCATCTCCTGTTTCTTCCTGAAGAAGTCCTTCAGCCGGGAGAGCATCTTCCTGTAGGCTGACCCTGGAAGATAGAGTGCGTCATTGATCCTCACCAACCTCCCCTCTGATGTCATGAGTCTCAATAGCTCTGTGAGCTCACTCTCATTAATGGAGAGCATCTTTGAAAGATCAGATTTCATGGGTGGTTGAAACCCCGATTTCTCAAGAAGATTCAATATCCTATCCATAATCTGTCTCTTCTCATCGGCAATAGAGACCTGAAAATCCCTTAACCTCACGATATCCTTTTCAATAACCAGGCCATCAACAAGTGAGATGAGGGAATCAAAGGATTTCTGCCCTACCCCCTTAAAATACGCCCTGATAGAGTCCTTCTGCATCCCCTCCCTTAGCGGGTTATCCTTGTGAAATCCCTCAACTATTGAGATCACCTTTGTTGAGAAATCATCAAAGGACTCCTTTGACACAAGCCTCCCATCTATGGATAAGATCATCCCTTTCTCCAGGAGAGAACCAAGGGCGTTGTCTATCCTGTCTGACTCTGCCTTAATCCATCCCTCGACCTCTGAACGACCGAGACCATTGAGGCCATAATCCCTGATCTTTATCCTCAACCTCTGTTCAATATCGCCGTCATTAAGGCCCTTCAATTTTTCCAGGGCCTCTTGCCTCCTCCTCTTTATCGGTGTTGGATCGAGTATCTCTCCACCACCAACCGTTGTAAGTGGTGAAAATCTCCTTATAATAAACCTGTCTCCTGACATGACCACAACAGGCCTTTTAAACCTGAACTGACAGAACGTGCTGTCCCCTGGCTGTAGCTCGTCCTTCTCATAAAGGACGACCCTTGCTGTAAGCTCGGCCGAGCCTGTATGGAAATGCACGAGGCTGCCATTCTTGATCCCTGTAATCGGGGCATCCTTCAGTATCTTCACAGAAGTGTCCACCGCATATGAAGGCACAAGCCTCTGGGGTGTGGCAACCACATCCCCCCTCTTTATCTCGTCCTTCTCAACACCCTGAAGATTGATCGCCACCCTCTGGCCTGCGAATGCCCTCTCGATCCCCCTCCCGTGACTCTGAAGACCCCTGACCTTTGCCATTATCCCCATGGGAAGGATCTCGACCACTGAGTCCACCTCTATGCTGCCTGAGATGGCAGTGCCTGTAACAACCGTACCAAAACCCTTGAGTGTAAAGACCCTGTCAACATATAGCCTGAAGATACTATTCGCCGGTTTTGGCTCAACAAGTAACGCCATCTCTCTCAGGGCCTCCTTCAGGGTCTCGATGTTATAACCTGTCTTTGAGGAGACGGGGATTACCTCGGCATCCTCAAGAAATGTATCCTTCACAAACCTCCTGACATCATCGATCACAAGCTCAAGCCATTCCTGATCAACGAGGTCCGACTTTGTCACTGCTATCAATCCCCTCTTCACCCCGAGCAGATCACATATTGCAAGGTGCTCCCTGGTCTGGGGCATGACGCCTTCGTCTGCGGCTATGACCATGAGCACAATATCTATACCTCCCGCACCGGCAAGCATGTTCCTCACAAGCCTCTCATGCCCAGGGACATCAACTATACCTATTGTGAGACCATCGGGATAGGTGATATTTGCAAACCCAAGATCAATGGTTATACCCCTCTCCTTCTCCTCCTTCAGCCTGTCAGGGTCTGTGCCTGTCATGGCCCTGACAAGGGCACTCTTGCCATGATCGATATGGCCTGCTGTACCAAGGATTACGTATCTCATCTTATCTGGTGACACGCGATAAGCAATGAGTGCTCAGTATCATGGTAAACATGAGACACTATGCACCTTGCTGTCTGGTAAGGGCAGAGACTATACATTCACCAAGGATCTTTAATTCATTGTTATTGACGGTCCTCATATCAAGCAATAACCTGTCACCCCTGATCCTTGTTATAACAGGTGGTCTGCCATGTCTTAACCTCTTCTCAAGGGCATTCACCGTGAGCCCCTGCGGTTTTATAGATACGGCAAAAGTGGGGACCTCTATCTCTGGCAATGCACCACCACCTGCACGGGATGTCTCCTGGATTATCTGTATATCCGCCTTTAATCCTTCATGCCTTTTCAATAAACTATACAGCCTCCTCGCCCTCCTTCTTATATACCCAACAGGCTGAAGGAGCATCCTCATGGTTGGTATCTCCTTGATCGCCCCTTCTTCATCAAGATACTGCATGAATGTTGCCTCAAGGGCAGCTATCGTCATCTTATCGACCCTCAACGCCCTGAGCAAGGGGTTCTTCCTTATCTTCTGGATCATCCAGCCTCTTCCGAGTATTATTCCTGCCTGAGGCCCTCCAAGGAGCTTGTCACCACTGAAGCATACGATATCAACACCTGCCTTTATGACCTCCTGGACTGTTGGCTCACCATATATGCCATACCTCTTGAGATCAATCATACAGCCACTTCCGAGGTCAGCCATAACAGGCACCTTAAACTCACCTGCAAGCCTCACGAGTTCATCTATAGAGACCTCCTCTGTAAAACCGACGACCCTGTAGTTGCTCTGATGCACCTTTAGTAGAAGTGCTGTATCACCACAGAAGGCATCCCTGTAATCTCTTAAGTGTGTCTTGTTTGTGGTTCCAACCTCTCTGAGGATTGCCCCGCTCGACCTCATGACCTCAGGAATTCTGAATGAGCCTCCTATCTCAACGAGTTCACCCCTTGAGACTATCACCTCCCTGTCCTTTGCAAATGTGTTAAGACAGAGAAGCACTGCAGAGGCATTGTTATTCACGACGATGCCATCCTCTGCGCCTGTAAGTTCAACAAGGATCTCCCTGAGATGAGAATACCTTTCTCCTCTCTTTCCCTGTTCAATGTTATATTCAAGATTTGAATAACTCCGTGCCACATCCACGATATTCTCTATGGCCCTCTCAGAGAGGATAGACCTCCCAAGGTTTGTATGCACGATCACCCCTGTTGCGTTTATAACAGGCTGGAGTCTGAAGGAGGAGTGCCTTCTGATCCTTTCCTCTATCTCCATCGCGAGGACATCAATGGAGAGATCAGGATCATTACCACTGAGTATCTCTCTGCGTTTCTCTTCGATGACCTCCCTGATTGAACGAAGGACTATCCTCCTTGGATAAGACCCTGCCCAGCCCTGCCCGTAGGGACTCTTGAGGCATTCATCAACAGACGGCAACCTGGATAGGAGCTGCTGTTTGATATCCATCAGTGTTTTCTAACATAAGGAGGGTATTGTGGTCAAGCACAATTCTCTTTCCGGTTAGGACATAGTATCCACCCTGCGAATAATAAACCATGGAAGAGGAGGAATATCAGACCCTTCGTCCCCAGGGATAAAGA